>SAMEA5043655__coassemble_174_pt1 | contig 13530 bp, 12 predicted proteins | sample SAMEA5043655__metabat2_low_PE_001 | metagenome-assembled genome bin SAMEA5043655 (sample SAMEA5043655) | Gadus morhua
GATTAAAAGATTAAAAGATTAAAAATGGCAGGGAATATTCTTTAATAAGTGAGGAATATTGCACTGCCATTATTGTATGGAATATTTATTCGTTATTTAGTGGACACTCGCGGGAGCAACCGTTCCTTCTGCTATTGAGTTGTTTTTATTGGCACTCCATTGATACCAACCACCATCGTAGACACTGATGTTTTTCCATCCAAGAATATGAGCAAAGAAAAAGGCTTCTGATGCTCGCCATCCCGTACCACAGAAAAATGCGACATCTTGATTCGGCTTAATATTCCATTGCGCCCATTGAGCAGTAATTTCAGCACCACTTTTCATGGTTTGATCTGGGTTAAGATAATCTTGCATGTGGTAAGAGTCAGAACCTGCATGTCCCCATTTAGCACCTTCGATACGACCTTTAGGCTTTATATAGTCATAACCACTGGTTTCACCAATATATTCTGGCCATGTACGAACACTGACAACAGATTGTTGATTAACTGGCTTTTTCAATAATGCTTTAACTTGATTGGTATCTATTAAGTATTGTGGATTTGCAGGGATTTTCTTTCCAAACGTAACTGGGTGTTGATTATAGTTTGGTAAATGTTCAGTTGGGTAACCCGCATTATCCCATGCAGTCCAGCCGCCATTTAATAGCCGCACATCTTTAACGCCGGCATACATTAAGAAATTGGCAAAACGGGCGGCAGACATATTATTACGTGCATACAATATTACGGTGGTGTCATAACGAATACCAAGATTCGCAATCACTTTAGCTAACGCGGTATTACTGACTTTATTCCACCAAGGTTTTGATTCGATAGTATTGGTATTAACGTATAAAGCCCCAGGGATATGATCCAGTAAATATTTAACTGGTGGTCCCCATTCAACTTCAACCACTTTATAGCCATGTTTTGGTGCATAGCGAGGGTGCCTGCCATTAATAAGCTCATTTAGCCATGATGCTGGCACTAATTGTTGAAAATTAGGTAAGGTACTGAGTTGACCATGATAGAGATTAAGCGGTTGATCGATAGTGGTTAGCGATTTATAACCTTGCGCTTGTAAAGCGGTCGATAATTGTTGAGCTTTATCGGCCGAGCAATATAAGTAAGTCGGTAAAGTAGATTGAAGGTGTTTATCACGAAGTAGGGTCTTAAAAGCAGATGTATCTAACGTTTTTAGCCAGCTTGCATCAATGTTGACTGCGCCTGCAATATGACCGCCACGTTGTTGCTGGGGTTCAGGCCAACCGTTATAAAAATTACTGTTACGACAATCAATAATTTGCAGCGGAGTCTTATGCGATTGCTGTTGCGCTAATTGCGCAAATGTAGCTATTGGTAGGGAGGTTGCAGGACTGGCAAATGAAACCGTTGATGTTAGTAATAGTGCAGTTATAGCGGTTATTTTAATGAGCATGGTTAAACCTAATCACCTTAGTGATAGTCAAAAACAAGCGCGCATTTTAACGTTTTTAAAAGGTAATACAATTGGATTTTATTTATCGATAAGATATTTTTTGTTGAAAAAGTATAAATAAATATGCGGGTCATTTTTATTTAGGAACTATTATAGGACTTTTGTGTCTGAAATATATTACAGCATGATCGAACCATGAGATATCGTGTTGAGACATTAATAAGGAATATATATGAAGCGTTTTATCCCTGTATTTATAAGCATATTAACGATTTATAGTACAACGTTAATGGCAGCAGAGGTAACAACGCGAGATCCTCATGCAAGTTCATCACAAGAAAATCAACAATCACCACTGACATTAAGTCCTCAAATACCTCCTCTATCTGTGCCTGTAGATTCTAAGGCCGACGATTATTCATTATTAGTATTACAGCAAGCTTATTATCACGGGATTGATGATATTGGCAGTACGATTCATTTACAGCAAGGCTTGTGGGCTGGTGAACCCTATCAACCTGGGGGGAATGTAATGCCACAAGTGATGTTATTAAGTGACTTGAAGGCGACAGGTGTATTGAATGCGAATAATGATCCGATGGCTGTGGTGCTGTTAAATTATTCTCCTGGTGGTAGTGGTCAATTTTTATATCTTGCAGTGATGGCTTATCGAGATGGTAAATTGGTGAACGTTGCGACGCAATATGTTGGTGATAGAGTCCGAGTGAAAGGATTAGTGATTAAAAATCATCAAATAATATTAGATGTTATTCAAGCGGGAAAAAATGATCCTGCTTGTTGTCCCGGAGATGTTGCACGTCATATTTGGCGTTTAGATCATAATAAGTTAGTTGAAATACCCAGCCATCAACCGATTGTTAGACTAACACCCGCGATTTTAGCTAATACAGAATGGCAGCTAGAAAGTTGGCGTTATGGTGATCCAGTAACGAGTGCCAGTAAGATTAATTTACGCTATATCAATGGTCATTTTGTTGGCATGGTTGATTGTAATAATTATACCGTTACTGTGAAGTCACTATTACAACCAGGAGCGATTGATGTATTAGAGCAACATGCTGCAATCACAGAAAGAAAATGTGATGATTCTTTAGCGTCTCATCGGCAGAAACGTTATTTTGAACAATTAGCAGCAGTGACTCAATTTACCTATTTTGCAGGAAAATTAGCGCTTACCTATCAGCTTGATCATCATGCTGGAGTAATGATATTTTCAGCGAAAAAAACGCAATCATAATACATTGTTAAGTACTGTTATTTCTAAATCATATTTATATACCGCGACTTAGGAAACTAAGCTGCGGTATTTTTTAGCGCATTATCGTTACTGTATTATCGTTACCGCATTAACTTTGTCGGAGCCAGTTAATAATAAATTGGCAAATATCGTGAGGGTTATTTAAATCTAATTGCGGTAAAGCACAATGCTCAGGTGCAGGCTGATCGCTCGCAAATGCAATGATAGTATCATCGTTCGGATAGAGTAATGGTTTACCGTAGCTTGGGCGATGAATTTCTATTTTTGGAAATGGCTGCTCACGAAAGCCTTCAATTAAAACCAGATCCAACAGGTCATGATTTAACTGACTTAAACAATGATTTAATTCAGGATCTTGGCGTTCGGCTTGTGGGTATTCAAAATACAGCATATGGCGAGATTTGGTTGCTAGCAACGTTTGGCTACATCCTGCATGACGTAAACGGTAGCTGTCCTTTCCTGGAGTGTCTGGATCAATATCGTGATGGCTGTGCTTCAGTAATCCGATCCGTAACTTATGTTGGCTAAGAAGAGGGATCAGTTGTTCGAGAAGCGTCGTTTTTCCTGAGCCACTAAATCCAGCAAAACCCAGTATCGGTGTAGGAGATGTAATCATAATGAGACCCGTTGATATTGATTCTTTTGCTATTATATACCTTACCAAAGTGAACACCTATCTACAGTGTGTATTTATTGATATATAAGGTATTTTTAAAAATATACTTAATTTTTATTGGTTGAATAAAAAACAGTGTATGTATTATTTTGTGATAATAACGTAACGGTCTATATTTAGTTCTAATTGAGATTATTATCATTAATAGATGCTGTGAAAATCATAGATACAGGTAACTAATATAATATTTCCTAACAGGGAGAGTGTAATGTGGGCAACGTTAGATTTTGAAGCATCAGGACTCTCCGAATTTTCTTATCCTATTGAGGTTGGGTATTCATTACCTAATGGTAAAGATCATAGCTTGTTAATTAATCCGTTATCAGCAAGTGATGACTGGGTATATTGGGATGATTTTTCTGAGTCACATATTCATAAGATTACTCGCTATGAAGTAGAAAGTAATGGTAAACAGGTGGTTGATGTCTGTCGGCACCTTAATACTGTACTTGGTGAGTATGAATTGGTTTTTTGTGATAGTGAGTGGGATTTGTTTTGGCTTGGAAGGTTATATCATGCAGCTCATATGCGGCCCTCATTTATGTTGACTGAAATTTGTTGTTGGTTAAAGCAATATAATGGTCTTGAGCGAGAGCATTTTCAATTAGCGCTTGAACGACAAGGCCCAGTTCAACATCGAGCAAGTCATGATGCGAAACAAATTCGTCTAGCACTGGATGCTTTAGTCGGTAATCGTTAACGCTATTATATTTGTAATGAGTACGTTTATTATTGGTTGAATGGGTAATGCCGACTACAATATGCGCATGTAAAGTATAAGTATATGAGATTGTTAAGTGGAATCTGCGTCTAGTTGTCATCCATCACTTCGTGTCGCGATGTTTAATATTTCGATGTCTGACTGTGAATCAGAAAAAATATTAGCATTAACCGCTAACCCGAATATTACACGCTTGCGACGTTTAGCCGCCATTATTCAACATGCTGCTCCTGATGTAATATTACTGTGTGAATTTGATCATCTTGGAGCAGGGGGCGATGATGGTGCACTAGCTAATTTTTGTGATAATTACTTATCAGTTGCTCAATATGAACAGCATCCTATCGAATATCCGTATCGATTATGTCCTGCAACCAATACCGGTTTATTGACAGGGATAGATTTAAATAATGACGGTATCATTTCATTGCCAGCGGATGGAATGGGGTTTGGTCATTTTCATGGCAATTTTGGTTTTGTATTATTATCTAAATACCCAATCCAAGACAATAATATCCGTTCATGGCAACATATGTTGTGGAATAATCTGCCGAATACATTGATTCCTCGTGATTTTTACAGTGCAGAAGCGGTAAATTTATTACGATTATCTTCTAAGAATCATATTGTTATTCCTATTCAACTTGAGCAGCAAGTGATTAACTTGGTATGTTGCCATCCAACCCCGCCTGTTTTTGATGGCCCTGAACGTCGAAATGCCAAACGTAATCATGATGAAATTCAATTAATTTGCGATATTCTCGATGATGCCGCGTATTTAAAAGACGATAATGGCAATATTGGGGGCTTGAAGCGCGAACAATCATTTATCGTATTAGGTGATCTTAATGCTGATGTGATTGATGGTGATGGATTAAAAGCGCCAATTAAACAATTACTTAATCATACTCGAATTAATCAGCAGGTCAGTCATGGACCATTAACGCCAAAAAGTATGGGTGGTAGTGAATATAGACCGTGGCAACGACGCAAGGGACGCAGTAATGAATGGACCCATTTAGGTGGAATGCGTTTAGATTATGTTCTGCCATCGTCTAACTTAACGGTATTAAAAAGTGGTGTATTTTGGCCTGAAAAAGGTCATCCATTACGACAATTAATGCTTGATGATAAAGGACGAGAGAAGCCACTAGCAGGATCTGATCATCGATTAGTTTGGGTTGATATTGCTTCTTATAGTGTATAAGTGCAGCATGAAAATTAAGATATTAACAGGTAGATTTGGTTAGATAGTGAGACGTTAATTTATTGACAAAACAGCGATAGGGAACATGCTGTTTTGTCTCGTAGGGTTGATTGCAGTATTAGAAGTATTTACCACGAATCGTATTAAAGTTTTCTTTAAGCGCGCAGGTCGTAAAGGTTTTAATTACCATAGTGTCGGACCAATAATTAGCTGACCAACCTGCTTTTTGTTTGAGCAGTTGTATAAATTGCAAGGTTGATAACCCTCGACGCCAAGCGCTTGGTAATACCACAGTTTGTACGTGTCGATCCGTTAGTTGCACCCCTTGCTTATGATGAGATAAATACTCAAACAATTCAGCTTCAGTACTAAATGGTTGTATAACCAATGGTGATAGCACTTCTACTTCAATACTTAAATCATCAAGTTGATCTTCTGCAAGTGGCATAAAACGGCGATCTTCATAAGCACTACCAATCGCTTTGTTATGCATTTCTAATATTAAAGGCTTAGTTGCAATTGTAGAACCGATACAACCTTGTAGTTGACCGTTAACTTCTAATGTCACAAAGCACGCTGCGGGTTGCAACATTTTACGATTATAGTGATCAAGATTAGGTGCCGAAGTTGAAATTGCTTTTTCTGAAAAATGACCTCGAATGGCATCACGGGCAATATCCAGTAGCTGCGTGAGTTCACCTTTATTGTATGTTTGATGTGTGACAGCTGAAATATCCACCAGTGCTCTCCTTTTTGAATAATATAAAGTATCAATACGTCCGTATATGAATAATGAATGACGCAAGCATGTCGAAAAAAGGTATTTATAAAATGTTTGTCAGTGATTAAGTCAGTGATTAAAAAACCTTGTACTGGCAATAACTTATTCCACTGTCCTAATTAATATCATCTATTTTTGATGATTATTCAATATATGTTGAAGTAAAAAGTGTTAACTTGTTTGTCAAATTTATGCAGTTTGTAACTTTCATATGTTTGCATCGCCAAATTGATGAAAGTGTGTAATATTTGTGCTTTTTATGCTGTTTTTTTCGATTGTGTTGTTTATAAATTTTACTCATCACTCAGATTGTTTTATCGTGAATACCATTTTTAATTTATGAAGATAGATGAGTTTATGAGCAGTGATCAAGGTTTGACGATAGAACAGTTAATGGAATACAAGAATGTAATCATTACACAACCTAATTGTCCGTACTGTGTAAAAGCGAAAGCATTACTTGACCAACAAGGTACAGAGTATTCAACATTAGTATTAGGGCAACAATTAACTAAAACTGTGATGGTTGATTTTATTCAACACGTTGCCAATGTTAATGTGCGCACAGTACCGCAGATTATTTTAGCGGGTCACTATATTGGTGGCCATGATGATTTGGTTGCATATCTTGAGCGTCAAACTGATACAAATGATTTTGATGATTTTGAATTATAAAATCATTGCAATATAAACTAAAAAGGGCTGATGGCCCTTTTTATGTATTAACACGAGAGATACCAACGATGAAAATAGATTTTTCGCAACTCAATAAGCAAACCAAGAAATCTTTTAGTGATCAGCATGCTGTTATTAAAAAAGTTATGCAGGGTAAAATAGTGGCCTGTGAGCAATGCCGACAACCTTTAATGCTTATTACACCAGAACAAAGTGAACAGCCGGGTATTGGTTGTTTAAAAGGCTGTACTTTTATCTCTCTTGAATTTAGTTAAGCGATTTTTACGATAGAGAGACTATTATTTTTGGTGTTGTTTTGATTAAAATACCACCAATTATTTTAATTTCTGCAAACTTAATAATTAATTATAGGTCATTTTTTTTGGTTTTCTTATCTTGCTAATAGTTTTTATTCACGCTTAAAATACATGAATAAATAAAGACTTATCCAGCCTTGTAATATGATAAATAACTACAACGATTCCTTCTCTATTTATATCGAATATTACTGTTTGCCTTATTTCGCCATTATTCTATTTAATCTATTGATTAAAAAGAATAAAAATAATTTTTTGTTGTTATCGGTGCATATAAAAAACAGTTAAAAATTTCAAATGAACTAAAGTTGTAGCAATAGATGGTTAGAGTTCAAAGAAAAAAACCATTGTTGTGATTATATTTAATTAATAACAACAGATAAATTTCTCTTGTAAAAGAGTTAAATCAAGCTATATGGCTGTTTTGTCTGTCTATTGACAGTTCTCATCTACTAATGGTTATATAATGGTGCTTTGATTTTTGTTTACATGACTAAATATTATAGTTAAGGCGATACCTAACAGGATGTAATAAATGAGTAAACACGATAAATATAGTATAGATAATACGGATTACACTATTGGTCAAGATAATGTCCAAAAGTGGGGATTCGATGTACACAACGCCGTTTTTGGTGTGAGTGCTGGACTTATAATCATTTTTTTAGTTGCGATTCTAGTTTCAGATCCAGCAACCGCAAAAGCAGCGTTAGACAGCGTAAAAGGAGCGATTGTTAATCAGTTCGCTTCTTTATTTATGTGGGCAGCTAACTTCTTTGTCTTTTTTTGTTTAGCACTAATTATTTCACCTTACGGTCGTATTCGTATTGGCGGACAAAAAGCAAAACCTGATCATTCAACATTATCATGGTTATCAATGCTTTTTTCTGCAGGTATGGGTATCGGTTTAATGTTTTGGAGTGTGGCTGAGCCAGCAGCTTATTTTACCGGGTGGGGTGGTTCAACACCATTAAATGTTACACCTGACACGCCAGAAGCATTTAAAGTTGCGATGGGTGCAACAATGTATCATTGGGGTTTACACCCATGGTCAATTTATGCTGTTGTTGGCTTGTCTATGGCATTCTTTTGCTATAACAAAGGCTTACCGCTTTCTATTCGTTCGGTATTTTACCCTATTTTAGGCGATCGTACTTGGGGGTGGGCTGGGCATATCATTGATATTCTTGCAGTTTTAGCCACACTTTTTGGTTTGGCTACTTCATTAGGTTTAGGTGCACAGCAAGCAGCAAGTGGTATTAACCATGTATTTGGGATGCATGGTGGTTTATGGCTGCAAATAACGATCATTGTTGTTGTGACGATGGCTGCGATTTATTCCGTGGTTAAAGGTATTGATTCTGGGGTTAAACTACTCAGTAACATTAATATGCTTGTTGCGGTTGTGTTACTTATTTTTGTTACCTTGGTTAGCTTCTCTGTTACGATGGATACCTTACCAAAAACAATTATGGGCTATATTGAAAACTTTATTCCATTAAGTGATCCTAATAATCGTCCTGATGAAAAGTGGATGCATAGTTGGACAATCGTTTATTGGGCATGGTGGATTTCATGGTCTCCGTTTGTAGGTTCATTTATTGCTCGTATCTCAAGAGGCCGTACGGTTCGTGAATTCTTAATTGCCGTTATTATTACGCCTACAGTTGTTACATCATTATGGATGTCTGTCTTTGGTGGTCAAGCTATTCACCAAATCATGGATCATATTGGTACGTTAGGTACAAAGGGTATTACTGAAGTACCGTTAGCGATGTTCCAAATGTATGATGCATTACCTCTGGGTAGCATTTTATCGTTTATCTCTGTTATTTTGATTTTGGTGTTCTTTGTAACATCATCAGATTCAGGTTCATTGGTTATCGATAGTATTACTGCTGGTGGTAAGATTGATGCTCCAATCCCACAACGTGTTTTTTGGGCTTCAATTGAAGGTTTGATTGCGATTGCGTTATTATGGGTTGGTGGTACGCAAGCAATTCAAGCATTGCAGGCGGGTACGATTTCAACAGCATTACCGTTTACGTTTATTTTGATTGTGATGTGTATTAGTTTATTAATGGGCTTTAGAACTGAGCGTTATAAATAACGGTTCAGTTTAATCATTGAAATAAAGTTAACGTAATAAAAAAGCAGCTTTCAGAATAATCTCTGAATAGCTGCTTTTTTTATAGCACCGTTTCACGGGAGTCGCTACGTTATTCCCAAAGCTGACTAATAGGAGTGTCAGGCTGAAAGTGGTAAGCAATTTGTGCTTGGAGTAATTCTGCGGTCGCTAAAGAATCAGTTAAAGCATGATGTGGTTGATAAGCTGGAAGGCCATAACGAGAACGGCATTTACCTAAGCGTACTGAACCTGGGCGTTTGCCTTTTAATTTATTCCACAAACCGCCAAATTGTTGTTGTTGGATGGTAGCTTCAATCGCTAAAGTATCAACAACGGGAAATTGAATACCTTCACCTAACCGGATTTTTAACGCGCGATCCATAAACTGGCGTTCAATATTTTTGTAATGAACCACCACGACTTTTCCTGCAAGTGAATCTAATACTGTTTCAAGAATACGGCGTAAATCTGGCGCTTGCTGAACATCAGAGTGAGTGATGCCATGAATAACGACGGAATCTTCTTCTAATTTCACCTTTGGTTTTACTACCCAGTGTTGTGATTCTCGGCAATAAATACGATGAAGATCAAATGGTACTAATCCAATACTCACAATATCGTCACTGCTTGGATTGAGCCCTGTTGTTTCAAAGTCGAGAGCAACAAAAGGGACTTCACTCAGTGGTGTATCTTCAGTAATCATTCCTGCCTGATAATAAGATTTTATTCGGCTATCTTGTGCTTCTTGTGCCAACCGCTTAAAACGTAAATGCCAGTCTGGTGTTGGTACATTACGAATAAAGTGCGCAGAGGCTGATTGTTTTGATCCATGATGAAACATTAATGGCTCTTTTTATTAGCGTGCTGACTGATAACGAAACTTCACAAAGTTTTGTGCTTTACTTAAAATTTGGAAAGCATCTTTGAGGTTACGACGTTCAAAATCAGACATGTTTTCAGGCTCTATACTGTTGTCTGGTTCGATTTCTGCTTCAATATCGAGTGCTTGGTGACGAATACGAACAAGTGAAATATATTCCATCGCATCACGTAAATCTTGCGCACGTCCTGGGGGTAAAATACCGCTATCGATAATATCATCAAGGCGTTCGAGAGAATTTTGTGAACGAGAGCCGACAGCAAGAGCATGTACGCGAATTAAATCAGCTAACGGTGCAGTGCCACGACGTTTAAGATTTATCGAGTTGTTATGTCGACCATCTTTTTCCATGACAAAATCTTTGAAAAAGCCTAATGGTGGTGTCCGGTTTAAGGCATTACGAGCAAGACAAGCTAAGAAACGAGGGCTATTACGGGCGCGGCGAACGATAAACCCATTGAGTTGTTTTGCCCATTTCGTTTTTCCCCATACACCACCAAGATCAAAGAATATTGAACTGTTAAGTAATGCAACGGGTTTAGGATTATCAATCCAGTCGGCAAAACAATCTTCCCATTGCTGGCGGGTTTTTCGCCATTCAGGGTTGGTTGCCATAATATCGCCAGTACAGTAGGTGTAACCACATTCAGCGAGGCCATCACAGACAAATTTAGCCAGTTTTTCAAAGTAGGCGTTATGTTTGTCATAGTTGAAATGATTATCAAGAATAATGGCATTATCTTGGTCCGTAACAATAAGTTGTTCATCACGTGCCATTGAACCTAAGGCTAGAAAGCAGTAAGGCACTGGTGGTGGACCATATTCTTCTTCTGCAAGTTCAAGTAAGCGTTGTTTAAAGCTACGGCCTATCTCTGCCATCGCGCTGCCAATCATATGAGAGTTAGCATCTTCATTCACCATTCGTACAAAACAGTCTTTAACTTGCGTGGAGAGTACCGTTAATTCTTCGACTGATTGTTGTTGATAGATACTACTCACGAGTAATAAGCTGTTTTGAGATTCATAGCGCACAATATCTGAGACACTAATAATGCCAAGAGGGTGCTTATTACGCATTACTGGTAAGTGGTGGATGTTAGAACGCAGCATGGTTAGCATGGCTTCAAACACATAAGCATTATGATCGAGTGTGATTGGATCTGCTGACATCATAGTAGAGACAGGCTCTGCAGTAGAAACGCCAAGTGCCAATACGCGAGTACATAAATCACGATCAGTAATAATACCTACAATTAAGTCATTATCATCATCGTCGTCAGTGATGTTTTCATCGCAGATTAAGAGGGCTGAGATCCCTTCTTCAGCCATGGTTTGGGCTGCAACTTGAATGGTCGCATTTTGATCAAGGATCACGGCATCACGAGTTAACAATGTACGCACTTTAGATGTGGTGAGATCATTTTCATCATTTTGGCGTGATACTGCATGTCGAAGGCGAGAACCATCATCAACTTCAACAAAGTCAGCAAAGCTATCGTAGTCGTCACAGAGCTTGGTAAAGAGACTATCAGGAATACAATAGAGTAGAGTGTCTTCTAAGGCTTTGGCTGGCATTCTAACGCGATTATTCATCAATAATCCCATTTGACCAAAAATATCACCTTCATCTAAGCGGTTATATAGCTCTCCTTTACGGCGATACACTTCAACAGCACCACTACGAATGAGAAATAAATCATTAATGCTATCACCTAAGTTTAAAATCATGCTGTCTGCACGGTAATAAGCCACTTCAATTTCGATTGCTAGTTCATTCAATTGTTCTTCTGGTAGCAAATCGAAAGGTGAATATTGGCTGATAAAATTAAGTATTTCTATTTGTTCAGCTTCCATATCTCAGTCCGTATCAATAAAAAAATAAGAGCAAGGCTCGGCAGATAATAATTAGAGAGCGATAGATATTATATTGTTACAAAGTGTCTATCACTTATGGAATTGTAACCTATGCGTGTGTGGAAATCATATATTGTTAGTGATTAACAATTACAGGTGTAAGTGTTAATTATCCTATTTATAGCAAGGCTGTTGATCATTATTTGATATTGTCAATAAGTGAGCAGTGTTGATTTAAGCGATCTGGCTCATAACTTTATACTTAATTTAGTAGCAGAAAATAGCGTAAAAATAAGGATAATTAGTAATGTTTTATTATTAATATTTAAACAATATTTAAACCTAAAAAAAATGAAAATCTAGAGCATTATGAGGATGATGATAAAACAGAATGTATTACGCTTTTAAAGAGTCCGTTTCGATATATGTATTGCCATCTAGCGTTATCTATAGCGAGGGAAGATATGAAGATTGTATTTTTGGGTGAAGCATTAGTTGAGCTTAACCATTCGCCTCGACATCAAACATATGGTGGTAATATTGTTAATCGTGCTTTATATCTGGCGCGGTTAGGAGGGTCTCGTAACATTAATGTCAGTTATGCGACCTGCATCGGCATTGAAAAGGTGTCAATGAAAATGCTGCAATGCTGGCAACGAGAAAATATTGATACCAGCTTAGTGAAATGTCTGGCAACTAAATTTCCTAATTTATGCTTTATTGAAACTGATAATCATGGTCAACGGCATTATCATTATTGGAATAAAGATAATGCAATGCGCTATTATTTTTCTTATGGTCCTGCGTTATTAAACCATGCTTTGATTAATCATAGCTATGATGCGATTTACATTAGTGGCAGCAGCATTGCAGCCTTACCAGATGACGATAAAACATTATTATTAACATTACTTGATGCGCATAAGAAAAAAGGGGGAAAGGTTTATTTAGATAATAGTTTCCGCAGTGATTTATGGTCAACAAGACAGGCCCAATATTGGTATGAAAAAATCTTTCCTTATGTTGATATCGCTTTTGTTGATTTAAATGATGAAATGCGAATTTGGGGCAGTTCTCGTGCTTTAACTCAACGTTATATTAAATGGGGATGTCGTGAGGTTGTATTTAAACAAGCCAATAAAAACGAATGCACAGTGTGTAGTTTAGTGATTACTTCAAAGTCACTATTACGAGTCGCAAGTATAAAATTAGCTATTCAATATGGTGATCATATTGCAGAGAATGCTTTTGTTGCGGGGTATCTTGCTGAAAGAATTAACAAACAAACGATTACACAATCATTATTGTTAGCCCAAAAGCTCAGTCATAGAGTAACAACATGCTCTGATGCCATTATTCCTTCTGATTCAATGCGTGACATTATGTAGTTCATTGTATGTCATATAATCGGAACGGCTTGTTTTGTATGTAAAATAATCAAACGATCATAAAGTTTAAAAATGCAGTTGACTCAACTCCAGCAATCCGTACAATGCACCCCATACCACGAGACATCAGCGTCTTCTGGTTAGGAAATATGGCGCGTTGGCAGAGTGGCTATGCAGCGGATTGCAAATCCGTGTACCTCGG
>SAMEA5043655__coassemble_175_pt1 | contig 13455 bp, 3 predicted proteins | sample SAMEA5043655__metabat2_low_PE_001 | metagenome-assembled genome bin SAMEA5043655 (sample SAMEA5043655) | Gadus morhua
AACGCGAATAATACAAGTGGTAACCGTAATGGTAAGCCCGGTCAACCAAGTAACCGTCCTACTAACCGTAATGGCAAACCAACACGTAACCGCACAGGTGCGTAATTAACGCTCATGATTAAACACTGAGTCTTAAACAACAACGCCGTCTTATTTAAGACGGCGTTGTTGTTTTATAACTATTTGACTTAATATTAATAATTTTAATGATTAGTTAGAGCACTAATGGCAAAATAAAACACACAAATGATTAACAATATTTTTGTTTTTCACATTTTTAGGGATAAGTCATCATTGTGAGATACATCTATACTATTGGCCTTACTTCAACATTGCTCATTGCAGGGTCTGCTGCTGCTAGCATATCTCAAGATTATGATGCTTGCTTACTCAATGCAGTGAAAAACCAAAGTGGTAGCTTAACACTGAATGACATTCGCTTACGCTGCAAAAATACGGTAGCAAGTATAACCAAAGACACAGATAAATCTCAGCCATCTCTCGTCTCTCAACGTTTAAAATATGAACGAGATACCGCTTTTAACCGCTTTGTTATTACGCCTCATCGTATGAATTATTTCCTCCCCGTAGTCATGACAGATAGCATTAATCATACTGCTTACAAGGATAGTTCTTGGGGCGGTAAAATGAAAAATGCCGAAGCTGAATTTCAAATCAGTTTTAAAACCCCATTAAGTTATGGTGATTTACTGATCCATAATGATGGCTTATTTGCCGCTTTGACATTGAAATCATACTGGCAAGTGTACGCTGAGGATATATCACGTCCCTTTAGAGAAACTAACTATCGTCCTGAAATGTTTTATCTTGCGCCAACACCTTGGGCTCCTTTTGGTGCAAACACGTGGATGACATTAGGTATAGAACATCAGTCTAATGGTCGAACTCAAGGGTTATCTCGAAGCTGGAATCGTGTCTATACTGATCTGATTGTTGAAAAAGGTAATTTAGTTTTCTCACTACGTCCTTGGTGGCGTATACCTGAAGACAAGAAAGAAGATCCATTATCGCCTAAAGGAGATGATAACCCAGATATCATTGATTATATGGGGCATTATGAAGTCAATGCAGTCTATAAGTGGCAAGATTACGAATTTAGCTTCACGGGTCGTCAAAACTTTGCCACCAATAAAGGTTATGGTGAACTTGGTATGACTTTCCCGTTATGGGGTAAGTTACGAGGATACACTAAGTACTCTACAGGCTATGGTGAGAACTTAATTGATTACAATCACAAGCAACAGCGAATCGGTGTCGGTGTTTCATTAACTGATTTACTCTAACGAAATAATTCAAACCCAATAAAAATAATCGCAGCGGAGCCTAATACCGCAACCAAACCAGTGACAATCTGATTTTGCTGCGATTTTGATAAATAACGAATAACCCAATAAGCAAAGGCTAATAGTCCGACAATAACTAATAACTTTAACATCCAGCACTCCTTTGACTTTGGCTAACAAATAATGGCATACCAATATGATATCTGATTGACAACGATCAATCTGAGTCTTGTCTATAAAGTGTAGGTGGTTATATCAATAAAAATAGCACCCTCAGGTGCTATTTTTAACCATTGTTTATCTTTCGCTGTTATTACATTTTAAACATTGGTATGTCTTGTAATTGTGGAATAATTTGTTGAAGTTGTTGTTCTTGTTTTGCTAATCCTTCAATTGAACCACATAAATCATTGGCTTTTACTTTCATTTCACCACTATGCTGAGTCACTGTATCCGTGATCTGGGTCTTTAACTGTGAAAATTTAGTCTGCATTTGGCTAAAATCTAAATCACCATTTTTCATTTCATCACCCAGCGCCATTAATACACTCGATATTGATTCTACTGTTACTTGCTGCATAGCGTTTTCAAATTCAGTTTTCCATGTTGTGTCCATACTGCTAAACACATCAGCAGGCATCACAAACTCGCCTTGTTTATTATGAAATTTTTGCTGTGCTTGTTCACTTAATTGATTAACGAGAGCCTGCACTTTTAAAAATGCTGCTTGTGAATCAAAACTACTAGAAACATCCTTCAAGACAGCTAATGCTAATCCTGTTCCTTGCTGTGCTAGCGCTGCCATTTGTGGCAAATAGGTCTGCATATTGTCACTATAGGCAGTTAATGCTTGTTGTTGCATCGTATTAAGATCAATTTTCTGTCCATTAATAAATAAATTATTATTATCGTCGATCAATAATTTAGGTTTTCCTGCTTCATAAACCGATACATTACCTTTATCAATATGAATAGGATTAGGAACATCAACAGGACAGCTTTGTGCATATACTGTACTTGAACCTAATAGCAACGCACTGCCAATCAACCATTTTTTCATAGACATTTCTCTTTCATTTTATCTAAAAAAGCAGCTATCTAAAGCTGCTTTTTTTAGTTTGATTATTCGTTAATGTTAGTGGTTATTATCAACTTGAAACGCATTATGACTAAATAAGGATGACACAATATCAGCAGAAGATGCGCCATCAGCTAAACCCAAGTCATGCTGTGGATTAATGTTTTCTAACACAATATGCTGTGACTGCCCCTCACTGCTATTCACCTCAATATTAACATGACCTTTATCATCAACATCTGCACTAACATGCTTTAATAAATCATCCATATCTAAACGGGTATTGTCATCATCAGTCAGTAAACCACGGACATTAATTTGATCTTTATCTAATTCAAAATCAGTGATCGTATCAGTATTACTGACGGTAGAAAGTGACGATTCATGCCATGTAAATATATCATCACCGTTACCCCCCGTTAAAATATCATTGCCTTCACCAGCAACCAGAATGTCATTACCATCAAAGCCAAATAATGACTCACCTTGACTGTCAGCAACTAAGGTATTGTCTTGTTGATTACCAAAATTATCGCTCAATTCAAGGTTACCGCTATTCATCAACGAGCCGAGCTTATCTTCGTTGCTCATATTTAGTGAATTATCACCAAAGAGTTCATTATGATTCACCCCATTCAAAATGATATTTTGTACCATTTGATGTTGGTCATCAAAAATTTGAATCTCAGTATTACCTTGTTGTTCAATAATATTTATACGGTTACTCAAATCATCTAATGACTGAATGTTTTGGCTATTGAGCGCATCGCCAAGACTAATGACATCAATACCGACTTCAAAATCCATGATAGTGTCAGTTGCTGGCGCATTAGCTGTACCAAAGTCAGCATCAGACCACAAGAAGGTGTCTTTAGTGTCATCACAATGACCATTAAGATGCCCACCCCAAAGGATATCATCGCCTCGACCACCAACAAGAATATCTGAAGCTACACCGCCCACTAAAATATCGTTACCATCACCACCTAGTAGCGTTGCCTGAGCGGTACTATCAATCACTAAATTAGCTAGATCTGATGAGGAATGTTGCCCAAGAATATTATTGGTTGCGCAAAGATCATCAACAACTATATTAAGATTTACTGGTGGCGACATCACCTGAGAACCATTCGATTCTGTCGATACCGCTGTAACACTGATAGTGTGGGTTCCTTGCTCAAGAGCGTTAATATACACCTCGTTAAGATCTTGAGCGGTAACCTGCCAGTTACCATTACCCAAATCAGTACCAATCACATTACCCGCTTTATCAACAACCTGTGCTGAACCTAAATCACTAATTTTAACTGTTAGCGTTTCAGAAGCATCAGCTGATGCCGCTGCAATGAGTCCAATTAAAGGTATCATTGTTCCTAATGAACTTTGAATTGCTGCCGTTTGAATATGCTCTGCATGTAAACTCAATGATGGCATATCAACTTTTGGCGCCACTGTAATGTTGACTTTATTGGTCGAGGATAAACTGCCACCAGAACCTGTATTACCACCATCATTTGTCGTAATCGTTAACTCATCACTACCACTGAAGTGTTCAGCAGCGGTATAACTAATACCACTATCAAGTACAACATTAATATCAGTCATTGAGCCTTTCAGGATGACATTACCGCTACCATCGTTGGCAACTTCAACCCCACTATTCATCGGTAAAGTAATCGACAATGCGCCATGATTAACGGATAAAGTTACCGACATTGCGTCATTATTAGCAAGCTCGTTAAAATCAACATCGGTCACTTTAATACCATCAATAACCGTCGCAGTGTCTTCACTGGTACTAATAGTGGCTGGTACTTCATTTACAGGAGCATCATTCACCGCCGCCACGGTAATATCAACCGTACTCACATCAGTTAATACACCACCGCTGCCCACATTACCGTTATCCGATGTGGTCATGGTTAGCTTATCGCTACCGTTATAGTTTTGATCGCCACTGTATTCAATACCGTCATTCAATAGCGTATTTATTTTATCAATATCACCACTGATTACTAACTTACCATCACCATTATCGGTAATAGTCAGTCCTTGTGTTTCAGTGGCAACAATCGTTAATTGCCCGTGTTCAACATTTAACTCAACCGTCATTTGACCTGATGTAGCGCTTTCTTTAGCGTCAACATCTGTAATGCTCAATCCAGTAATAATATGGCTACTGTCTTCATTAACATCGAACGCTGCTGGCACCGTATTTACAGGCGCATCATTAACTGGTGTTACCGTTATATCAACCGTACTCACATCCGTTAGTACACCACCACTGCCAACATTACCGTTATCCGATGTGGTCATGGTTAGCTTATCGCTACCGTTATAGTTTTGATCGCCACTGTATTCAATACCGTCATTCAATAGCGTATTTATTTTATCAATATCACCACTGATTACTAACTTACCATCACCATTATCGGTAATAGTCAGTCCTTGTGTTTCAGCGGCAACAATCGTTAATTGCCCATGTTCAACATTTAACTCAACCGTCATTTGACCGGATGTGCCACTTTCTTTAGCGTCAACATCCGCAATTTTTAACCCAGTAATAATATGGCTACTGTCTTCATTAACATCAAATGGCGCAGGCACAGTATTAATCGGCGCATCGTTAACAGCCGTTACGGTTATATCAACCGTACTCACATCCGTTAAGACACCACCACTACCAACATTACCGTTATCTGATGTGGTCATTGTTAGTTGATCACTGCCATTGAAATTCGCATCACTGGTATATTTAATACCGCTATCTAACAATGTATTAATCTTATCGATATCACCACTTATCACGAGTTTACCGTCACCATTATCGGTAATCGTTAATCCTTGCGTATCCGCGGCAATAATCGATAACTGTCCATGACCAACATTTAACTCAACCGTCATTTGACCTGATGTACCACTTTCTTTAGCGTCAACATCAGCAATTTTCAGCCCTGTAATAACATGGCTACCATCTTCATTAACATCAAAGGGTGCAGGTACGGTATTAATAGGCGCATCGTTAACTGGCGTTACTGTAATATCAATGCTATCGGTGTCTGTTAATGCACCACCAGCGCCTGAATTACCATTATCGTCAGTCGTCATAGTAAGGCTATCGGTACCGTTAAAATCTTTATCGCCAGTATAGTTAATACCTTGATCTAATAGCTGGTTAATTAGAGTCAAATCACCATTAATAACCAACTTACCGTCGCCATTATCAGTAATCGTTAAGCCCGATGTATCGACACCTGCAGCAATAGCCAGCTGGCCGTGTTCAACGCTTAACGTGACAGTCATATCCATTACAGCATCATGGTCATTACTATCTACATCCGTGATTTGTAGGTCATGAATGACTAGCGTAGCGTCTTCAGCAACCGTTAATGAATCTGAAGGTAAGTGGTTTACTGGTGCATCGTTATCAGGGGTGACATCAACATGAATTGTCTTATCAACAGCAACACTGTCGGTACCAACAACACCATTATCAACCGCACGAATATCGAGATTTAAATCGCCATTCCATACAGTTCCATCAATCACCGTCTGGTTATTAGCATCACCCGGATGGAAAATCAGCGAATCAAGATCAGAGCCTGTTACTTTAATTATCCATGAACCGTCGGCTTGCTTTTCAGCGCTACCATCAACGCCATCGGGTAAAGTAAATGAACTTGAATCAGGCACATTAGTGATGGTTATTTGTAATGATTCTGCCCCATTTTCATGAACATTCGAACCTGGATTATTAATGGTATTTTTGTCGTCATAAGCTTTAATGCCCAAATCAAGCGTGATAGGGCTATTTTCATCGCCACTTACATTTGGAGTTACGTCAGTGTCTACTTTATCGGCAACCGGATTAACATCAATAGTGATCGTTTCACGATTCTCTGCCGGTTTATCCAGTGAATCTTCTTTAGAATAAACCACAATATCGATATCAACGGTACCGCTGAAATCATGAGGTGGACGCACTTTAATATCACTTAAATCAAAGCTTTCACCAGACGCAGTAATCGTCCATACGCCATCACCATTATTGACAGCTCCTTCAATAATAAAACCATCTGGCACATTTTCTAATTTCATCGAAACAATATGTTCAGAACCATCGACATCTTCTAAAGAACCACTAATGCCAGCAAGTGGAATAGCGGTATCTTCATTGCCTACAATAGGCGTATCAATACCTTGCCATTTGATTTCGTCATTCACAGCAATAACATCAAAACTAACCGTACTATCAAATGATTTACTATCAGTTACTGTTGCACCTGTTGTGTCATCATAAATAGCAGTATCAACCACTGCCGTACTAACATTAATATCAACCTTACCGCTGAAATCGAGGGCAGGCCTGAAATGAATATTATCAAGTTGACTTTGATCAACCGTAATTGACGTACCTAGCACATTACCATCGGCATCAATAAACACGCCATTGCTGGTATCTGCTAATGTCAGTGTTACTGACTGTACCGTTTCTTTACCGTCAGTCTCTGATGTATCAGCATCTTTTAAGCTTATGGATAAATCGAGTTTAATATCACCGTCTTCGTAAGCAATATTATCGTATACCTGCTCTTGCTTATCATCAGAGGTTGAAATAGGCTGCTTATCCGCGTTCAAACCATCAGTTTCGACAACTGTAATTGCTACATCTTTAGGACCATCAACTTGTGGTGCAACTTGCACTGCAATGGTATCTGTTTGGGTTTTATAATCACCACTTTCTGAATCGGTGGTGACATATTTAACATCAAACTTAAAATCTCCGGCATAGTCAGCAGGTAGATTTAACGTAATGCTTGAAAGATCAACCGTACCATCAGCTGCAACAGGTACTTTTAATACGTACTCACCCGTTACATGGTCAAAATCAGCCCCAGAAATTGTTGCACCAGCCGGTAAATTATCGGCATTGATTACTAAGGTAAAGTCATCATGGGCTTGATCACCGTTAGCTGTACTAATGGTAACAATGTGATCCATCATTTGCTTACCGAGATCAACACTATGATCTTCAGTGCCCGTTACGACATAACTATCATCAACAACAATCTCGGCCGCTTTTTCAGTATTATTTTCAGTATTAGCGCTAAAATCTAGCGTAATCTCGCCTAATTCTGAAACTTTATCACTCACATCACCGTCATCACTCATATCTTGAACAAGGGCATTAATATTAAGGGTTAACTGACCATTAAACCCTTCTGGTGCAATAATTTTCAAGCCATCTAGTGACGATTGCGGCACAGTCCAACTACCATTACCGTTATTAATACCACCAATAATGACAAAACCTTCAGGAATTGGATCCAACACAATTTGCGTGATCACTTCTGAACTTGAGGTGTCATTATTCTGCCAAGCAATTTTACCGTCAGAGCCAGCATCATTAGACAGATCAATCACACCGTCAGTGCCAGAAGCAATTGTTGTTAATAACGTACCATTATCATCAATAACGATCTTACCATCAGGCTCAACAACCGCTTTAATATCTACATCTAACGTACCTGTAATATCCTTGGTTACGGTTTCTTTATTACCATCAACATCTGTTTGAGATACGGTAACCGTCGATGTTAACTGAATATCTTGATCAGAATTATGAGGCGCAGTTACTGTGAGTTGACCACCATCAAGTAATGTCTGTAATTGCTGTGCCGTTAACTCTACGTTGCCATTACTGTCCGTATTCAGTTCTATGCCATTAATGAATAGCTGATAACCTGTCGGTAATCCACCTAAAGCTAAACCAGTAATATGCTCTTGAGGATCAGAAAGAGAAGGCTGCCAATTAACGGTTGTTGCTTCATCTTCTAAACCATTTGAGACGGTCGTATAATCTGTCGCATCAATTTCTGGTGTGATATGGATAATCAATTCACTGCCAAACTCAGCACTCGCGCCATCATTTTCAGTCACAACCGTGCGCACATCTAAGCTGATATCTTCAGTACTATTCTGCGGTGGCTTAATGACAATATTGGTTAATGAATCAAGATTGACTTGATAAATAGGCTGACCGTTACTATCTTCACCCGCATAAACTAAGGTTTGTAGATTACCCTCTGCGTCATAAATTTCAGTCCCTTTTGGAATACCTGAAATAATAACGCTAAGAGTTTCAGAACCATCGGTATTACCATCAGCATTGGTGTGCTCACCAGAGATGACTTTAAAATCAAATTTAGCTTCACCATCTTCTTTAATCGTGGTTTGTAAACCATCTCGACCATCATCTAACGGCGTCCAATCTGAGTTTTCAGATATAATTTCAGGGTGATCAACCACACCGGTTAACGCAACATCAATCGTTTGAGGCCCAATGATTTTCTCACTGGTCTCTGTTGTCACATTACCATTAGCATCTGTCACTTGTGCAACATCACGAACGATACCATTAACGGTAATACTAAAATCAACATTACTGTCTAATGGCGGCTGCATTGATAAACCGTTTAGATCTTGATATGAAATTTCATACACGCCATCAGCATTTGGCGTTAGTAGCTGATCATTTAGGTATAGCACCGCACCGTCAGGTAAAGCCGATATTTGCAAGAATAAATGCTCAGAATTATCGGTATTATCATCCAATGACGTTAGGTTAATATGGTTTGATAAATCAATACGTTGATCTTCATTTGCTTCAACACGTGTTACTTTTAATACCGCATCATCAGCCACAGGGCTAACATTAATGATCACTGTTTTTTCTACAGAATCAGCTGTTTGATGACCAGCAACAAAGTTACTATTTTCTTTACTTTGTGCTTGAATGGTTAACTTAATATCACCACTAAAGTTATCAACTGGATTAACCTCAACCGAACCCATTTGATTCGCTGTCACTTTATAAACACCAGAACCTGGTGAGGTTTCAACTAATAATTGACCACCAATTTCTAAGGTACATTTATCCTGATATTCGACAGGTACGGTAATAAAATAAAATAGCGTTTCTGAACCATCGGTATCTTGTAAATCAGCGACAACATTCAATAACACGTTATCCTGATCTTCTGCCGTTACATAATGATCAACAGAACTTGCGTTCCATATTGGTGTATCCGCAATACCTTGAACATCAATAGCAAACTCACCATTCATAACCGGATGATTGCCACCATCAGTGGTATTTACTTGTGCGGTTACGTCAAATTTTATTCCAGCAGCAGAAGTAGAATAATCAGCATCAGGAACAAAAGTCACACCTTGTAAAATAAACTTCACATCAGGTGGATTGGTAGTATCAACCGTAAACGCGTTCGATGGTAAGGTAACACTGCCATCACTATTTACAGTGAGTGGTTGGCCGTTATACATAAACACACCATGTGCTTGTGTTTGCGGTTGAATAGTTACCGTACCAACATGTTCACCGCGGTCGTTATCCCCACCATCAATGGTCATATTAATTTCAATACCACCACGATTAGGATCAACGTTGTCTGTAGCATCGGTAGAATGACGACCATCCTCTTCTTCACCGATACTATTTTCAACTTGTAATGTGGCGTCTTTATCGGAAATATCTAATGTAATTGTGCCCGTTGCGGTATCACCATCGCCATCTGTGACCTCAAAACCAATCTCTTTGATCAGATCTTCTTGGGTTTGAGAGATGTTATCTTTGGCTATAAAGTAAGTATCACCGTTAGGCTTGATCATCAGATCACCTAATACTTGCGTACCATCTTTCACTTCATAGATTCGATATTCACCAGATTGCTCTAAGCTAGACAACGCAATATGCTGACCATCAACAATCAATGCTGTCACTTCAGCACCATCAGCGCCCGCTGCTGTAATCACATTTTCTTGCGTTGTCGAACTATCTTCTACCGTCGCTAATGTCACATTGTGAACCGATGGAATATCATCTTTCACGGTGACATCAATATTAACACTACCACTTACGTCGCCATCTTTATCAATGGCGTACACCGGAATTTCAATGGTTAATTGATCTTCACCTTGGGTTGGGTGATCTAGCGTGCCATGCAATTGGAAGATATAACGTCCGGTTGGTAGCAAGTAATAAGTAAACACAACATTACCGTTAGCAATACCTTGATAAGTACCTTCACTTGATTGCGATAACGTTATCTTATGACCATGTGAGGTTATATCATTTTGTTGATTAAATGAGTCAATATCGACTTTGAAGTTAACTACATGATCACTCCCAGAGTTAACAATAATATCGCCAAGAGCAGATTCACCATTACCTGATGGCGTTGTGCCTGAGGCTAAATCACTTTCTTTTACAGTTAATGCAGGTGCTGCAGTGATAATAGGGCCAGCGCCATCTTCAATGGTAATTTGAGCATTAACATCATTAGTAAGAGGATCACCATCAGTATCTTTAACTTGTACTGGAACATCGATAACGATCTTATCGCCATCAACATTTACCCACCCGCCATTATCACTACCATTATGGTCAAGTGGAGAGTGTTGTGTAATAGATACTTTAATATCAGCATCATGACCGTTTGCGGCTTGTGTCGCGGTCACTGTAACAGTAAGCACAATTTGACCATTAGCAGTACCCGTTAAAACACCGCTAATATGATCATAAACAAAGCTTATTGCCGCACCATTTGCCGTTAACTCTGACTGTAATTCATGAACCAATGCAGTAAGTTTGCTGTTATCTATAGTTGCCGTTGCCGGATCAAGTCGGTCAACCCCTGCCGTTACTGCAATATTTGTATCACCTGAAACGGGGTACCCTTGCTGGCCATTTGTTGGTGTTAAATCACCTTCGGTTATGGTAATCGTACCATTTTCACCGCCAGCAGCATTGTTACCATCATGAATATTAATCGTGATTTGACCGGGTTTACTTACATCACCATCATGATCTTGTGCATACACATCGAGCTTAATAATTTCATCGTCTGCCGATTTATCATCAACTTGATCGATAGGTTGTTTTTGATCGACGACATAGTGACCATTAATATCAATGCTGATTTCCATGACAACTTGAGACGGATCGCTTTGTAGCACCACTACCACTCTCGTGCCATCAGCACTTAAATGGTACGTCGTCGCATGACCATTACTGGTTAAGCCATTCAATGATGCTTGATCGCTACCAAAATAAACTTTAGCAACTTGATCGCTACCGGTATCGACATTAATAGAACCAGAACCAGTTGCCTGACCAGATGCACCTTCATTTAAAGTTGCTGAAGTATCATGTCCAAATGAAGGCAGTTGACCATCGTTAATAGTAATATTGACATCAACGGGTTGTTGTAACGTATCACCGTCAGTATCTTGCATTTGAACAGGTACATTAATGGTAATATTGCCACCATTAACATCAACATAAGTACCATCGGTACTCAAATGATCTAGAGGTAATTGCTGGGTAATCGACATATCGACGCTGACATCACCATTTGCTTGTGCTGTAGGCGTCAAGGTGATGGTAACTGCTTCATGTGCACCTATTGCTGTTATACCTGTAATAGTGATAACACCGTTAACATCAATATTAATGCTAAAGGTTAATGCTTCTCCGCCAGAAGTAAGACCATTTAATTCTGTCAATAACGTAGCTTTAACGTTGTTAGTGATCGTTAATGAATTTGCGACTAACGCATCATCTGTTGCATCAACAGTAAATTGTCCAGTACCTACAACAGGGTAACCTTTTCCTGGTTGAGGATTTTCTAGATCGCCTTCAGTGATCGTAATATTTGCCTGAACACCGTCACCGGTAGGGTTAAGGCCATCTTTAATATAGATCTCTAATTGACCCGTATTACTGCTATCACCATCATCATCAGTCGCAACTACACCAAGCTCTATATGAACGCTATCACCTGCCGTATTATCTTGTTCAATAGGTTGATGTTGTTCAACAATATAACTGCCATCATTACCAATAGTGATCGTTAAAACAGCCTCGCCATCATTTGTGCCACCATCAATTACTACCTTAATTTCGTTACCATCAACGATATAGTGGGTTGCTTGATTATTTGAGACAAGGCCATCAAGTGATGGCTGAGAAGCAAGGAAATTAATATGAGCAATGTTATCAGAGCCCACATCAACGATAATTTTACCGTTGGCAGTAGTGCCATTTTCTGTTTCGATAATAGTGGTGCCACTATCTATACCCAGAATAGGATCTGCACCATCTTTAATAGTAACGACCACATCAACCGGTTGTTGCAATGCATCACCATCAGTATCTTGCATTTGTACGGGGACATTAATGATGATCTGACCGCCATTAACATCAACATAAGTACCATTTGCACTCAAATGATCTAAGGGTAATTGCTGAATAATCGACATATCGACACTGACATCACCATAACTTTGTGCTGTTGGTGCCAGCGTGATCGTAACGACCTCTTGCCCGCCTGATGCCGTTATCCCTGTCATCGTAATAATGCCATTAGCATCAATATCAATACTAAAGCTTAATGCTTTACCCTCAGAGGTAAGGCCATTTAACTCGTTTAATAAGGCTGCTTTTACACTATCGATGATGGTTAACGAGTGAGCGACTAACGCATCATCGGTCGCATCAACCGTAAAGTGTCCAGTACCAACAACCGGATAACATTTTCCGGGTTGAGGATTTTCGAGATCGCCTTCAGTGATCGTAATATTTGCCTGAACACCTTCGCCTGTTGGGTTTAAACCATCTTTAATGTGGATCTCAAGTTGACCCGTATTACTCGTATCACCATCATCGTCCGTCGCGACCACAGCAAGATCAATATTAACGCTATCCCCAGCAGCATTATTCTGCTCAATAGGTTGATGTTGCTCAACGGTATAACTACCATCATTACCAATCGTAATAGTTAGAACCGCTTCACCATCATTTTCACCGCCATCAATCACGACACGAACGTCATTACCATCGACGATATAACGGGTCGCTTGATTATTTGAGACAATGCCATCAAGTGACGGCTGAGAAGAAAGGAAATGGATATGAGCAATATTATCAGAGCCTACATCAACGGTAATTTTACCGTTGGTGGTGGTGCCATTTTCTGTTTCGATAATGGTAGT
>SAMEA5043655__coassemble_176_pt1 | contig 13445 bp, 9 predicted proteins | sample SAMEA5043655__metabat2_low_PE_001 | metagenome-assembled genome bin SAMEA5043655 (sample SAMEA5043655) | Gadus morhua
AAAAAAGGACAGCCAACGCGCTATCCTTTTAAAATAATCACACTCTGATGAGCACGATTAAAAATTACTCTTCAATATCATCATCAGCGACAACACCATAGCCTGGACGGTTTTCTTTGGCTGTGGCTATCCATGCAGCACAGAACAAGGTTAAGCGAGCAAAGAAATAGAAGAATGCCATTAACCCTATAATAGAACCAAAGGCAGCACCTGATGGAGAGCTGGCTAATTTCGGTAATAAGAATGTCATCGCAAATTTGATCGCTTCAAAGCCAATAGCTGCCAGTAATGTCCCCTGCATTAAACTTTTACGATTAAAGTGACGACGGGGCAACATCCAGAAGATCCATAAAAACATTAGATAGTTAGCTAAAATAGAAATGGTCAAAGCAATGGCCGTTAACACTGGACGTAACCAAGTGATCCCGCCTAAGCCTAGCGCATCAACAATCGTCGCTTGGGCTGAACCCGCAACAGAGGTTAATACCACTGTAAAAATCAATGCCGCAACCAGTCCGGTTAATCCAATAAGATCTTTACAATATTGCAGTAAAATATGTTCTTTATCTTCAGGCTTACGTTCCCACACATCACGGGTTTGTGCCCGTACCGCTTCACGTAAATTTCCCATCCAACTAATACCAGAATAAAGCGCAATCGCTAAACCACTTAAACCAACGGTAGTACGTTGGCTAATCGCCGTTTGCACCATTTGCTTTAAAGTATTTGCCAAACTTGGATCAGTCACACCAGCAACAATTTTATCAATAATATTGGTTAGCAGTACTTGGTTTGAGGCTAAGATAAAACCCGCCGCAGCAAATAGCACCATTAAAATGGGAATAAGTGATAAAAATGAGAAATAGGTAATTGCAGCACCAAACTGACTGCCTAAACGATCGTTAAAGCGATCAGTTGCCCGTATAAAATGGTCAACCGGAGGTAGTGCTTTGATAGCATTGCCAATAAGAGTTAATACTCCCTTTACTTTAGAGAATAACGTCGATTTTTCAGATGATATTATTTTGTTAGTCATAATTTGATTGCAGTGTCATAAAAATACTCAACAAGATTAGCAATGGATAAGAACAAAGCCAATCTAATAATAACAAGCCATTAAATACCTGCTACTTAATTGATTATGTAGTTAAAAAATAAAAGGTTTGCCGATAACAGCAAACCTTTCTATCCTATTTTACGTTAACAATACCACTCGATATGAAGCGTTAATTAAATAACCCTTTCAGTAGCTTATCTGCGGCATTTTTAATGTTGTCATCTTTTGCTTTATCACCAAAGAGTTTTTCTAAGCCGCGATTGATTTCTTTCTTAGCTTTACTCTCTAGCTCCGCATTATTCTTAAATAAATCTTTAATATTTAAGTTATATTTAGGCTTCTGCCAGTTGCCACCGACATGGATAGGAATCGCAATACCTTTAATATCATCTAGCCCTTTACCACTCGCGACAATCTTGGTATTAATCGTAAGATCAATGCCTTCATTAACCAGATTAGTATGACCTTCGCCATTAATAGCCAGTAATGGTGACGCTAACTGGAAATTATCGGTTGATGCAATGCCTTTACCTAATACTAAGGTTGTGGTTAATGCTGAGAAGTCCGTTTTCTTGACCGTATCGCCACTACTCGTATCAGCTTGACCTTTTAACTTGGCTTTCGCATTACGTAATAAATCAGAAATATTGACCCCATATACTGCGCCATCTGAAACATTAACCTTAATAGAACCTGCAATATTATGACGAATATCCGCTTCAGATAAACCATGACCGCTTAAATCTGTGGTGATATTTGCTTTACCAGCAAGTAACTTATTATTCGCAACCGCTTGCAGTAACGGTAAAATAGACACGTTTGAAATAGCATTTTTTAAGTGGTAACTAGGTAATGCGCTATTTACATCAACAACAGCACTGCCCGTGATCTTACCGTCATATAAATTAGCTTCAAAACGATTAATCGTCGCAATGCCCTGTTTAATCGAGGTCACCACTTTAACGTTAGCAATATCAGCATTGGCTACTTTTAGTTGTTTAATCGCTATCATACCAGCAAGGTTAATATTTTTTAACGCACTAAGATCAGGTTGTTGCGTTGAAGTATCAGCCACTGTTGCAACAGCTGAAATGTCTTTAGCTGGTATTACCGTGGCATTATTTGCTACTGCGGTTGATGCTTTTTTCGCAGGTAACCAACTATCAAGATCAATCTTATCGCTTGATAATGCAAAACGAACATCAGGGATCGCTGCGGCTAAATATGAACCAGATCCTGATACCTTCGTCCCGTCAGCATTAATCATAATTTGACTGACTAAAGCCAGTTTTTGAGTAATGTCATACGTTGCGTCAGCATTAACAATCAAATTCATTGTTGGGTGCGGCAAGGCTTTACCCGCTAAATCATTGGTAACTTTCAGCCCTTGAATCGTAACAGTATTATGGTCTTCAGATAATGTTACTTTCGTTGTACCGTGCGTATCAAAACTTAAATTAGGCACTTGTCCATTCACCGAAAAAGTGACATTTGACAATTGTCCAACCGTAAATTGATCCAGCCCTAACTGAGCATGTTTGATCTCAGTATTGCCATCTTTCATGCTCATTTGTGCAGAAAGTGCTTTCAACTGAACATTCTTATAATCAGCAGCAAGATTTAGATCTGTACTCCCTTGCGCACTAAAGGTGATTGCATTCATTTTACCTTGTACATCAAAGGTTGCTTTGGTCCATGTTTGTGGCTGAAAACTACCCAGCGTGAAATTCACATTATTCAGTTGTGCAACCATCTTGGTTTGATCATTGCGTACTTCAGCACTCGCATCCACTAACTCAATGCCTGCCACAGCCACTTTCCAATGCTCTTTTTTAGCACTTAGGTCATTATCATTCTTGGTGGTTACTGTTTTCTCGGTAGCAGTTTTGTCAGCGATAGCTTTTTTATCCGTGAGGCCATCGAGGTTTGTAGTACCATTTTTTAACGTTTGAACAAAGACATGTGCCCCTTCTAAACGCATTTCACCAATATCAAGTTGGTGAGACAATAACGGTAGAACCGATATAGATAAATTTGCTTGTTTAAATTGGACTAAATTAGGCTCAGCAAACCCTACTGGGTTACGAAATTCAGTCTCACCGACACTTAATCCCAATGTTGGGAAAAAACGCCAGCTAATATCACCATTAATACCTAAGTCACGACCCGTTATTTTTTTAACTTGCTCAGTTAGCAGTGGCTTAAACTGATTCGGGTTAACAAAGGTTACTAGTGCACCAATACCAATCACGACTAATAAAATCAGCCCGAGTAAGATATAAAGTATTTTTTTCATTATGTCCTCGGATATGCATATAACGTCACAATTAATAGTGTGCTATGCAGAAAAAATTTGTTGGCGATTAACCCTATAAATCAATGTCATTAAGACCACTAACTCCAAGATTAGTTCACCATAAACGTAATAGCTAAACAAAAGGCAACCCTAAGGCTGCCTTTAATAATTTTTTGATCAATTGCGAGCGCCGTCATATCTCAAATGCTTACCGTTGCTTATCGTCTTCATTGATACGACTTGCTACAGCGCCTTGCTGATTTTTGTATTTGGCATCAACACGCTTGTTATACGGTTTTTCCGCAGGGCCTGATAAAGTCTCAAAGCTTAATGCGCCAATCGGCATATGTGGACGTAATGCTAATGGCAAACGGCCAGAGTTATAGAACTCAAGTACAATCCGTCCTGACCAGCCGGGATCGATACGATGTGCTGTTACATGCACCATTAAGCCTAGACGTGCTAATGATGAACGTCCGTCTAACCAGCCAACGATATTATCAGGTAATGTCACTGACTCATGAGTAACCGCTAATGCAAGCTGCCCCGGATGAAGAAAAAAGGCTTCTTCTTCTGCGACAATAATCTCATCACTCATTACTTTTTCAAGTTGAGTGGCGACATCTTCTTTTTTACCAGATAGATCAATGAACGGAGCGCCATGATCATTAAACACTCGGAAATTATTTCCAAGACTAACATCAATGGTCAAGCCACTAATACAATCATCAGATGGGCGGGGTTCAATGCTGATTTTACCGTCATCAAGGTAAGCCTTGATATCTCTATCACAAAGTCTCATTCAAGCTCTCTCCGGGCTTAATACACACTCTATCCTATTAATGCTCAACACATGAGAGTGGTATAAAAATACATCGATACGGTTAATCTATATTTGTGGGTTAGCAAAAGTTAACGGTATTATCCCCAACAATCATAACCATAGAAATAAGGCTGACATATTGTCAGCCTTATTCATTTTAAATTATTACGAACGCAGCAATTTAGCGATATGGGCTTTTAGCACATCGATTGCGATACGGTTCTTACCACCACGCGGCACAATAATATCGGCATATTGCTTTGATGGCTCAATAAACTGCATAAACATTGGACGTACCGTTTTTTGGTACTGAACTAACACTGACTCCATTGTACGACCACGTTCAGCAACATCACGCTGCAGACGACGTAGTAAACAGATATCAAGTGGAGTATCCATAAATATGCTCGCGTGCATAATGTCACGCAGACGAGGATCGGTTAACAATAAAATACCTTCTAAAATGATCACTTTTTTCGGTGTCATTGTGGTGCTTTCTTGTAAACGAGTATGCTCGCTGTAGCTATATTGTGGTACTTCTACTGCTTCACCTTTCATTAACTGCTCAAGATGATCACACAATAAATTATGATCAAGCGCGTTTGGATGGTCGTAGTTAGTCTTAACACGATCTTCCATTGATAGATGGCTTTGATCGTTATAGTAACAATCTTCCGTGATTACACCGATCTGGTGATCGCCTACTTTTTCTTTTAACTCTTTATAAACTGTACTGGCAATCAGACTTTTACCGGAAGCAGAAGCGCCTGCAATACCGATAATAACGCATTGGTGTGAAGTTTCAGACATATCAGAAAGTACCTATTAGACCACGTAGCAAGGCGAATATGGATAAATTAAACCCTCTGATTATAAGCAGTTGCTATGGCAGATACCAGCAAAAATGCGGCATCTGTCATATCTGATTATAATATCAACGGATTTTGTTTGGTAAGCAGTTACATTGTTCGAATAGTAATCTGCTCTGCTACAGTTTCACCCTGCCAATATAATCGACTCGCAATATTTGCAGCTAACATAATGTATGCTGCAGCCTGTTCTGATTCAGGTGATGAAATAACGGTTGGTGTACCGTTATCAATATCTTCGCGAATTTTGATATCTAACGGTAATTGAGCCAATAACGGCACCGCATAATCTTGTGCCATTTTCGCCGCCCCTCCCGTACCAAAGATATGCTCTTGATGACCACAATTACTACAAATGTGATAACTCATATTTTCAACAATACCCAGTACTGGTACATCAACCTTATTGAACATACTGATGCCTTTAATCGCATCTGCTAAGGCTAAATCTTGCGGGGTTGTTACCACTATTGCCCCTGTTACAGGAATTTGCTGTGACAAGGTTAATTGAATATCACCCGTACCCGGTGGCATATCGATCACTAAATAATCAAGATCGGGCCACCATGTTTCACTGATAATTTGTGCTAATGCTTTTGACGCCATTGGCCCACGCCAAATCGTCGCACTCTCTGCTGGCACTAAATAGCCGACGGAGTTGGTATATAAACCATGCGCTTCAATCGGCGACATCATTTTACCATCAGGTGATTGAGGCTTTTCATCCATCGTGCCTAACATCATCGGTACAGAAGGACCATAAATATCAGCATCCAATAGCCCTACTTTTGCACCTTGGTGCTGTAAACCCAGCGCTAAGTTAACTGACGTGGTTGATTTACCGACACCACCTTTAGCAGAACTCACTACAATGATGTTTTTTACACCTTTAAGTGGCTGTTTATCAACAACAGCTAGTGTTGCAACTCGACAACGAACATCAAACGTTAAGGCAGTATTAACGATGCCTTGTTGCTGTTGCTGTGCAATCCATTGACGCAACTGTTGAGCTAATTCGCTGGCTGCAAATGGGATCGTAATAATAATCACGCCCTCTGCCGACACCGAAACAAAGTGCGGGACATCCGCCCATTCTGCACTTAGTAGCGGATGTTCAAATTGATTCAACCATTGGCTAATATCACCAACACTGTCGAAATGGTTTGTTGTTTCTGTTGCCATAGATTAACGCTCCACATAAATGTCATAGCTTATTAGCAACATCGGCGTCACAGTATTCGTCTATAAAACAACCAGTAACGTTGATGCTGCGGGGTAATATTTACCTCTTTTTCCTAATGCTACCATCAAAGTACCCTTTCTGCCCGATTTCCCCCGTCCTAAAACATACAAATCAGTATCGGATGCTAGTCAATATGCTGTCCATCAGGTAGTATTTGCAGCTATGTTTTTTTACCCATCATGAGCGAAAGAAGTAATTATGGCTGCTAATCCAAGAAAAATTCTGGTGACCTGCGCCCTGCCGTACGCTAACGGTTCTATCCACTTAGGTCACATGCTAGAGCATGTTCAAGCGGATATTTGGGTGCGCTATCAGCGCCTTCGTGGCAACGAAGTTCATTTTATCTGTGCAGATGACGCACACGGTACGCCAATCATGCTTAAGGCCCAGCAGATGGGTGTGGAACCTGAGCAAATGATTGCAGAAGTGAGCAAAGAGCACCAAGCTGACTTCGCCGGTTTCGATATAAACTTTAGCAACTACCACAGCACGCATTCACCTGAAAACCGTGAACTTGCTTCTTTTGTTTACACCCAGCTAAAAGACAAAGGCTTTATTACTAGCCGTACTATTTCTCAGTTGTTTGATCCTGAGAAAGAAATGTTCTTGCCTGATCGCTTTGTAAAAGGCACTTGCCCTAAGTGTAAAGCTGAAGATCAATACGGTGATAACTGTGATAACTGTGGTGAAACTTACAGCCCAACTGATCTGATTAATCCAAAATCAGCCGTGTCTGGCGCAACACCCATCATGAAAGATTCAGAGCACTTCTTCTTTGATCTGCCACAGTTTGAAGACATGCTAAAAGCGTGGACTAAATCTGGCGCACTTCAAGAAGAAACATCTAACAAGATGCAAGAGTGGTTCGAGTCAGGCCTACAGCAGTGGGATATTTCTCGTGATGCACCTTACTTTGGTTTTGAGATCCCGGGTGAAACTGGCAAATACTTCTACGTATGGCTAGACGCACCTATCGGCTACATGGGTTCATTTAAGAATCTATGTGATAAGCGCGATGATCTTGATTTTGACGAGTTCTGGAACAAAGACAGCTCAACGGAGCTTTACCACTTTATCGGTAAAGACATTGTTTACTTCCACAGCCTATTCTGGCCTGCAATGCTAGATGGTGCTGGTTTCCGTAAGCCAAATAACGTATTCGTACATGGCTACGTAACCGTTAATGGCGCGAAAATGTCGAAGTCAAAAGGCACATTCATCAAGGCGGGTACTTACTTAAACCACCTTGATCCAGAATGCCTACGTTACTACTACGCGGCAAAACTTAATAACCGCATTGATGATCTAGACCTTAACCTTGAAGATTTTACTCAACGTGTAAACAGCGATGTAGTGAACAAGATTGTTAACCTAGCATCACGTAACGCTGGCTTTATTGCTAAGCGTTTTGACGGCATGTTATCTGAGAAGTTTGCAGAGCCTGAGCTTTATGCTGAATTTGTAGGTGCAGCAACGCGTATCGGTGATCTTTACGAGAACCGTGAATACAGCCGCGCTATCCGTGAAATCACGGCACTAGCAGATAAAGCTAACCAGTATGTTGACGAAAAAGCACCTTGGGTTGTGGCGAAGCAAGAAGGTAAAGATCAAGAGCTACAGGAAATCTGTACTGTTGGTATCAACCTATTCCGCGTATTAATGGCTTACCTAAAGCCTGTAATGCCAAAACTTACCGAGCGCACTGAAGCTTTCTTAAATGAAACGCTAACGTGGGAAAGCATCGAAACGCCATTAACAAACCATGAAGTAACTAAGTTCAAGGCATTGTTTAACCGTATCGATCCTGCTCATGTTGCTGCTATGGTTGAAGCATCAAAAGAAGAAGCTGCCGCTGATAAAGCCGCGATTGAAGCTGCTCAACCTGCTGTTAGCCCATTAACTGCAGAGCCAATTGAAGCTGAAATCGAGTTTGATGATTTCGCTAAAATCGATATGCGTATCGCTAAAATTGTCTCTTGTGAAGCAGTGCCAAAAGCAGACAAACTACTGAAATTCCAATTGGATATCGGTGGTGAAATGCGTCAAGTATTCTCTGGTATTAAATCAGCTTACACACCAGAAGAGCTTGTTGGTAAAATGACGGTAATGGTTGCTAACCTAAAACCGCGTAAAATGAAATTTGGTATGTCTGAAGGTATGATCCTTGCAGCGGGCCCTGGCGGTAAAGATCTGTGGATCTTAGAGCCGCATGACGGTGCTCAGCCAGGTATGCGTGTAATGTAATTTGCGCCACGTTTAAATTCGAAATACCGACAACCTTGTTGTCGGTATTTTTTTGACTTTTTTTTATACATTCCCTCTTTAACACCCCCCAATATATCACCTTATTACCACTTGTTAACAGTATGTTGAATGTTGATCTATATCCGCAGCTAACTCTACTTTTAAAACTAAATATTCATCTTATGTTCATAATTAGCGATCTTGATCGTTTTTACGATTTTCAATATCCCTTACATTAAATGTATAAATTTGCTTGTAATTAAATATTAATACAGCAAAATTTAGTCATAACTATATAAGAACAATAAAAATCCCCCTCTTTTTATTTGATATGAAGGATTCATCATGACCTTAGGTATTGTAACGAACCTCGCCATATTTGTTGGCTTGATCGCATTTCTTTATCACATGCAAAACAAACACTACAGCTTTACTAAGCGTGTATTTGCTGGCTTAGGCTTAGGTATTGCATTTGGTGCCGCGCTACAAGTTTTCTATGGTACTGGCTCTGAGGTCATCAAAACATCGATTGAATATTTTGATATTGTGGGTGTGGGTTATGTTCGCTTGCTACAAATGATCATCATCCCATTAGTGATGGTATCGATCATTTCTGCAATTCTGAAACTTAACGGTGGCACATCATTAGGAAAAATAAGCAGTCTGACGCTTGGGGTACTGATTGTTACCACCATGATTGCAGCTTGTGTCGGTATTCTAATGGCTAACCTTTTTGGTCTTACTGCTGAAGGGTTAACCTCGGGTGCGGCTGAAATGGCGCGCGCTAAGAGCCTTGAATCAACCCTTTCTAATGTAGAAGCCATGTCGTTTGCTAAATTAGTGATCGAATTTATTCCTGCTAACCCATTCTTAGATATGACCGGTGCGCGTCGTACTTCCACTATCGCAGTGGTTATTTTCTCTATTTTCATTGGCCTATCTGCAACTGGAATTGCTAAGAAAAAACCTGAAATTTTCGCCCAATTTGAAGGCTTCATTAAAGTTGCCCAAGCGATTGTCATGCGTATGGTAACGTTAGTCTTACGTCTAACACCGTTTGGTGTATTAGCGCTGATGACCAAGGTAATTTCAGGTTCAAACTACACTGATATTGTGAACCTTGCGAACTTCGTTTTTGCTTCATATGCTGCATTAATCCTAATGTTTATGATTCACTTAGCTCTTGTTGCGATGGTAGGCATTAACCCAGTGCGCCACTTAAAGAAAATTATTCCAGTACTGGCTTTTGCTTTCACCTCACGCACCAGTGCTGGTTCAATTCCCATGAACGTGCAAACCCAAGAAAAATGCCTTGGTATTCCATCGGGTATTGCTAACTTTGCCGCTTCATTTGGTTCAACTATCGGTCAAAATGGTTGTGCAGGAATCTACCCTGCGATGCTAGCAGTAATGATTGCGCCAACCGTGGGTATTAACCCAATGGATTTCGGCTTTCTATGTACTTTAGTGGCAATTATTACCGTAAGTTCTTTTGGGGTTGCAGGTATTGGTGGTGGCGCAACATTTGCGGCATTAATCGTATTATCAGCAATGGATATGCCTGTGGCACTTGCCGGTCTTTTGATTTCAATAGAACCGCTTATTGATATGGGTCGTACTGCTCTTAACGTATCGGGTTCAATCACCGCAGGCACAATTACCAGTAAGGTCATGGGCGAGACAGACATGGCTATTTTTAATAGTGATGAAACCATTAACTTAGATGGCGAAGAATCAGCGGCTTAATCAATAGTAAACACTCGTTTTAAAGAGAGGTGCATTGCCTCTCTTTCCATTTTTCAAGGAATAGACAATAGTATGAAAATTATCATTATTGGCGGTGAAGCCGCAGGCATGAGTGCCGCAGCAAAAGCAAAACGCATTAACCCAACCGCTGATATTGTTGTTTATGAAGCCTCTAATATCATCTCTTTTGGCGCTTGTGGATTACCTTATTATATTGGTGATGAATTTTCTGATGCCAATTTGATGGCGGAATTTACCCCAGCACAATTTGCAGAAAAAGGGATCCAAGTATTAACCCAACATCGCGTTATTAACCTTAATCCACAACAGCAGCAGTTAACTGTTGAACATCAAGGTGAAACGCACACTGTTGATTATGATCGCCTAATGATTGCGACAGGGGCAAAAGAAGTTTTACCCCCCATTACTGGCTTAGAAAAACAAGGCGTTTATTCATTACGTCGTATGCAAGATGGCATCAATATCAAAAATGCCCTTGCCGATCCCCAATGTCAAAATGTGACGATTATTGGCTCAGGTTTTATTGGCTTAGAAGTCGCTGAAGCCATGATCCATCAAGGCAAAACCGTACGCCTTATTGAACGTGCGCCATGCTTAATTCCAGATGCTTTTGATGTTGAAATTAGCCAGCATATTCAACCTGAACTGGAACGTGCTGGAGTAATCATCCACCTGAAAGAATCGGTGTGTGAAATTATTGGTGATGATCGCGTTACTAGCATCAAAACCGATAAAGACATTTATTCAACAGATTTGGTGATCTGCTGTACTGGCGTTAAACCGAATACTGATTTTATTGCAGATACTGGCATTGATCGTTTAGCCAATGGTGCAATAATCATTGATCAGCAAGGTAAAACATCCCTTGATAATGTGTGGTCAGCGGGTGATTGCGCCACCATTTGGCATGCTCAATTACAACAACCGGTTTATATTCCGCTAGCAACAGGCGCGAATAAAATGGGTCGCTTAGTCGGTGAGAATATCGCAGGCAAGAACCTCAGTTATGACGGCACATTAGGCACCAGTTGCGTCAAAGTGTTAGGTTTAGAAGCGGGTCGAACCGGCTTATCTGAGCGTGAAGCCCAACAAGCGAATATTGATTACCGTACCGTTTATATCAGCGATAAATGTCATACCAATTACTGTGAAGGTCAATCTCCACTGTATATTAAGTTGGTTTATCGTTCTGAGAATAAGCAATTATTAGGTGCTCAACTCATTGGTAATAAAGGTGCAGTTCATCGTGTTGATGCACTCGCTGTTGCAATCAGTCTTGGTGCGACTACAGAGCAATTAGGCATGATGGATTTTGCCTACGCGCCGCCATTTGCACGTACTTGGGATATTATGAATGTCGCGGGTAATGTGGCTAAATAATTTGTTTATCTCTCAATAATAACGACACAAGCTACGTGCTTTTTAGCACTCATGAAGAAAAAGTACGTAGCCTCCCCCTGTTATAAACGCCATCAATATCCTTCCTAATTTATTCACTCACAACTATTTATCGAAAATTCCGACAAAACACCTCGTAAAAACAACATTTAAACCGTCATTTATGATTATTAAACGCATAAAGTGTTAATTAACAGTTAAAAATAAACTTCTCAAACATGAAATCAGTATAAAATTTGTGAGTTGACGCAAACTTTAGCCCTTAATAATAATTATTACTTCACGTTAACAGACAAATAACTGCTACTCTCCGAACGCGCTCTGATTATCGATGGACAGAGAGAAATAAATATTAAGGATAAATACTAATGACCACAGAAAAGAAAAAAATGTCACTAACTGGCCGAGTCATTCTCGGTATGGTTTTAGGTATTCTGACAGGATTTATGATCCGTTCCCTTTTTGCTGATGTCGCTTTTATTCATGACTATATCGTAAATGGCCTGTTTGATGTCGGCGGTAAAATTTTTATTGCCAGCTTAAAAATGTTAGTTGTTCCTCTGGTTTTTGTATCACTGGTTTGTGGTACGAGCTCATTAAAAGATTTAGCAACATTAGGCCGTTTAGGCGGAAAAACCTTAGCGTTTTACCTCACCACTACAGCCTTAGCAATTACCCTTGCACTGACCATGGCGAATATCTTCCAGCCCGGTGCAGGCGCCGATTTAAGTGCAGCTACAACGTTTGCTTCTAAAGATGCACCATCGCTAGGTAGCGTTATTGTGGGCATGTTCCCAACCAACCCTATCAGTGCTATGGCAAATGGTAATACGCTACAGATTATTGTATTTGCGGTTTTATTTGGTATTGCAATCAGTGCAGCAGGTAAACCAGGTGAACGTTTAGCGGCAGTATTTGCCGATTTAAATGAAGTGATCATGAAGCTGGTAGCTTTATTGATGAATATTGCCCCATACGGTGTGTTCTTCTTGATGGCTAAATTGTTCACAGGCTTAGGCTTAGACGCTATCTATAGCTTAATTAATTACTTCTTAGTCTTAGTCGCTGCACTGTTGTTCCATGCTTTAGTGACTTACAGTGTGATGCTAAAAGCGTTTACGGGTTTAAGCCCAATTACCTTCTTCAAGAAAATGGAAGATGCGGTGATGTTTGCGTTCTCAACCGCATCATCAAATGCAACAATTCCAGTTACGATGGAGACCGCAACTAAGCGTTTAGGTGTTAATAATAAAATTGCTTCATTTACGGTGCCACTAGGTGCAACCATTAACATGGATGGCACTGCAATCATGCAGGGTGTGGCAACAGTATTTATTGCTCAAGCGTTTAATATCGACCTCACCATGACTGATTACCTTATGGTTATTTTGACAGCAACATTAGCATCAGTCGGTACTGCAGGTGTTCCTGGTGTTGGTCTAATTATGCTAGCGATGGTGCTTAACCAAGTGGGTCTACCTGTTGAAGGTATCGCGCTAATTATGGGTGTTGACCGTCTACTGGATATGATCCGTACTGCGGTTAACATTACGGGTGATAGCGTTGTAACCTGTATTGTGGCTAAATCTGAAGGTGAAATGGATATTGCGCGTTTCAACGATCCACTAGCTGCAACAGAAGATGAAGCGGTTCGTTTCCATCCGAATCCCCAACCACAGAAATCATAACAGCGAGTAAAAACTTGCGAACACAACATAATTCAAGGGCACTTTTAGTGCCCTTTTTTT
>SAMEA5043655__coassemble_178_pt1 | contig 13250 bp, 9 predicted proteins | sample SAMEA5043655__metabat2_low_PE_001 | metagenome-assembled genome bin SAMEA5043655 (sample SAMEA5043655) | Gadus morhua
CCATGCGGCTCCTTTTTTAATCGCTATAATTTACGGCGGAGTAAATAAATAGTGATCGCTAAAAACACCAGACTCGGCGCAAGCGCGCCAACTATCGGCGGTAAGTTATAGACTAAGCTCATTGGTCCAAACACTTCATTGGAAATATAAAACGCAAATCCAAAGATAACCCCAGATAACACCCTTGCGCCCATGGTGACAGAACGCAACGGTCCAAACACAAACGACAATGCTAATAACATCATTACTGCAATAGAGACGGGTTGCAGTGCTTTACGCCAAAACGCCAATTCATAACGTACAGCATCTTGCTTCGATTCTTTTAAATAACCAACATAATCATATAACCCAGAAAGCGATAACTCTTCCGGTTTAACGGTTACAACGGCTAACTTATCGGGCGTTAATGTGGTTTGCCATTTTTTAGTGCCGTAATGAACATTTGTAATCTGAGCAGGATTAGTCATATTGGTTACGGTAACATTCTGCATCGTCCAGCCAAGCTTGGCGTCATAAGTTGCGGTTTTTGCCGATAACACATCAAGTAGTTTATCTTGGTTATCAAATTGCCAAATATTCACTACATCAATTTGATTTTTATCGTGCACACGACCCAGATAAATAAAGTCATTATCATCTTTTGCCCACACACCACTTTGCACCGATAGCATACTGCCACCGCTGATCCACAATGCACGAAGTTCACGCGCTGCTTTTTGCGCTTGTGGTGCGCCCCATTGACCTAATAACGTCACAATGATCATTAATGGTACAGCTGTTTTTAGGGTTGATAAGCCAATGTCTAACTTAGAAAAACCTGACGCTTGCATTACCACTAACTCAGAGCTTGATGCCAACATCCCTAAGCCGATTAATGCCCCCAACAATACTGCCATCGGGAAAAATGTCACAATGTCTTGTGGCATGGATAATAATACAAAATATAACGCTTTCAGCAGATCGTAACTGCCCTCACCCACTTTACGTAACTGCTCAACATATTTAATGATGGCAGATAACCCCACCAAGGTTGATAAGGTTAATGCCGATGTCGCGATAATAGTTCGGCCAATATACCAGTCGAGAATTTTAAACATTAACCGCGTCTCCGTAATTTATCTTTGAGGCGTCGAACTGGTAAGCTATCCCAGCTATTTAAACCAATCGCGATCAATAAAGCGCCAATATTAATCGGCCACATTCCCATCCACCCAGGAATAAAACCATCTTCAATCGCAGATTTTGCGGATGATATTGCTAGGAAATACGCTAAATAAATTAATACTGCTGGCGCTAATTTAGCAAATCGTCCTTGACGAGGATTGACCGCTGACAACGGCACCACAATCATAACCAATAACGGAATACATAAAATTAACGATAACCGCCACTGTAGTTCTGCGGTAGCGGCTAAACTTGGATCTTTTAACAATTCAGCGGTGGTTTTCGCTTCCCAATCACGGGAGCCTTGCTTTACTTTACGTTGCCCAATTAAGGCTTGATAATCATCAAAATGTGTAATGCCATAATTAAGCTGAGTCGGTACCCCTTCATAACGGGTACCATGCTGTAAATCTAACATTTGGCGACCATCAGTTTGTTCTGTCACAAAACCACGTTCCGCCACCATAACGCTTGGTTGCAATGAATCTTGGGCTTTTAATTGCGCCACAAACACATGATGTAGTTTGGAACCTTTATCTGTAATGTTATTAACAAACACCACCCCTGAGCCATTTGGGGTCATTTGGAAAGTGCCTTTAACTAACATATTTAAGCCTGGATCCGCTTTGGCTTGATCTGTTACTTGTTCAATTTTATTTTGAGCCCACGGCGCAACCCATAATGAATTCGCCGTTGCTATCGATCCGGTAATCAATGCCAATGCTAGTGCGGCGCGAATAAGAAACTTATTCCCCATACCAGTGGCACTCATCACAGTAATTTCGCTTTCAGCGTACAAGCGGCCAAAGGTGAGCAAAATACCAATATATAAACTCAGCGGTAACATTAACAATGCCATTGCTGGAATAGAAAGTCCCATTAAAGTAATGATCAGATTGCTCGGAATCGAACCATCGGTCGCTTGTGCTAAAATGCGAATGAACTTTTGGCTAATAAAGACAAGAAAAAGCACAAAAAGTACTGCTAATTGGCTTTTTACTGTCTCTCTCGTCAAATACCTAACAATAATCACGCGTTATATTCCCATAGAAAACTTGTTTTTTTGATGGAATCACTATAGTTTTTGGTTAAATTAGTTATTTTTTTATCTTTCGGCTGAATGTAGTCCGCGCTTCTAAGCCTATACCGAAATCTCGGCAGAGCAAGCAAGTGTGGTATTATCTAACATTTAGCGTTAATTGTCTTTATAGGATGTTAGGAGTACGCATGGAGTTCAGTGTCAAAAGCGGTAGCCCCGAAAAACAGCGCAGTGCGTGTATTGTCGTGGGTGTATTTGAACCACGTCGCCTCTCTCCAATCGCGGAACAGCTAGACAAAATAAGTGATGGCTATATTAGCTCATTACTGCGTCGTGGTGACCTTGAAGGTAAACCAGGACAAATGTTGTTATTGCACCATGTTCCCAATGTATTATCTGAACGTGTATTACTGGTTGGTTGTGGTAAAGAACGTGAACTTGATGAACGCCAGTATAAGCAAATCATCAAAAAAACCATCAGTACCTTAAATGAAACCGGTTCAATGGAAGCGGTATGTTTTCTTACTGAGTTGCATGTTAAAGGTCGCGATACCTACTGGAAAGTACGTCAAGCAGTAGAAACAACCAAAGATAGCCTTTATACCTTTAACCAATTTAAAAGTAACAAGCCTGAGACGCGCCGTCCACTACGTAAATTAGTTTTTAACGTACCAACACGTCGTGAACTGTCTTTAGGCGAACGTGCTATTACTCATGGTCTTGCTATTTCTTCAGGCGTAAAAGCCAGTAAAGACCTTGGTAATATGCCACCTAACGTCGCTAATCCTGCTTATTTAGCCTCACAGGCACGTCGTTTAGCAGATGATTTTGAAACGGTTAGTACCAAAATCATTGGCGAGCAAGAAATGGCAACTTTAGGTATGACATCATACTTAGCAGTTGGTCAAGGCTCTAAAAATGAAGCCATGATGTCAGTGATTGAATACAAAGGTCATCCTGATCCAGAATCAAAGCCCATTGTACTTGTCGGTAAAGGTTTAACCTTTGACTCCGGCGGTATTTCTATTAAGCCTAGCGCTCAAATGGATGAAATGAAGTACGACATGTGTGGTGCAGCTTCTGTATTTGGTACCATGAAAGCACTGGCTAAACTAAACTTACCAATCAATGTAGTGGGTATTTTAGCCGGTTGTGAAAATATGCCAGGTGGTGGTGCATATCGCCCAGGTGATATTCTTACTACTATGTCAGGTCAAACAGTTGAAGTATTAAATACTGATGCTGAAGGCCGTTTAGTGCTATGTGATGCATTAACTTACGTTGAGCGTTTTGATCCTGAATGTGTGGTTGATGTTGCGACATTAACTGGCGCATGTGTGGTGGCACTTGGTCATCATATTAGTGGCTTAATGGGCAACCATAATCCACTTGCTCACGAACTGATTAATGCCTCTGAGCAATCGGGTGATCGCGCTTGGCGTTTACCAATGAGTGATGAGTATCAAGAGCAAATTGCCAGTCCATTTGCAGATATTGCCAACCTAGGTACGCCTGGTGCTGGCACTATTACTGCTGCTTGTTTCTTATCTCGCTTTACTAAGAAATATAATTGGGCTCACCTTGATATTGCAGGTACGGCTTGGAAAGGTGGCGCTGCGAAAGGCTCGACCGGACGTCCAGTGCCATTGCTGGTCCAATTCCTACTCAATCGAGCAGGCCAAGAGATTGTCGAATAAGACACTCAGAAAAGGGCCTATGGCCCTTTTCTTTTAGGACATTAATTTATGACTCATGCTACGTTTTATATATTAGATGATAATCAAGATGATGCTGATAGCGATTTTCAGTGGCATTTTGCTTGTCGTTGCGCAGCCATGAGTTACCGTCAAGGATTACGGATTTACCTACTTGCAGCAGACAAACAACAGGCAGAACAAATAGATGAATATCTATGGCAACAAGATCCCGACAACTTTGTCCCGCACAATTTAATTGGCGAAGGACCAAGAGGTGGATCGCCGGTTGAAATTGGTTGGCCCGGTTTACGCTATAGCGGACACCGCGCAGTATTAATTAATTTAGCCGAAATTGTCGCAAATTTTGCGGTTAGCTTTGCACAAGTGGTAGACTTTGTCCCTTGCGACGAAACGCTCAAACAGCAGGCGCGCGAGCGTTACAAGGCTTATCGCCTTGCTGGCATTCAAATTACGACTGCCAATGCTGTTACTGAGACGCCTTAATTCCACATAGAATAGAATCCTTCTAAGAGCGCTATGGAAAAGACATACAACCCACAATCAATTGAACAAGCGCTTTATCAGCGCTGGGAAGAGGCTGGTTACTTTAAGCCTCATGGTGATACATCTAAAGATGCTTACAGCATTATGATCCCGCCACCAAACGTCACAGGCAGCCTTCACATGGGCCACGCGTTCCAGGATACCATTATGGATACCCTGATTCGTTGTGAGCGTATGAAAGGTAAAAACACCCTATGGCAGGTTGGTACAGACCACGCAGGTATTGCTACCCAAATGGTTGTGGAGCGTAAGATCGCTGCTGAAGAAGGCAAAACTAAACACGACTACGGCCGTGATGCTTTCATCGATAAGATCTGGGAATGGAAAAACGAATCTGGTGGCACTATCACCAAACAGCTTCGTCGCCTTGGCGCATCAGTAGACTGGGATCGTGAGCGCTTCACGATGGATGACGGTCTATCAAATGCAGTACAAGAAGTTTTCGTTCGCCTATACCAAGAAGATCTACTTTACCGTGGTAAGCGTTTGGTTAACTGGGATCCAAAACTGCACACAGCAATCTCTGACATCGAAGTTGAAAATAAAGATGTTAAAGGTTACATGTGGCATTTCCGTTACCCACTAGCAGACGGTATTAAAACTGCTGATGGTAAAGACTACATTGTTGTAGCAACAACCCGCCCAGAAACCATGCTGGGTGATACAGGTGTTGCGGTAAACCCTGAAGATCCACGTTACAAAGATCTGATCGGTAAAGAGATCATTCTGCCTATCGTTGGCCGTCGCATCCCTATTTTAGGTGATGAACATGCTGATATGGACAAAGGTACGGGTTGTGTAAAAATCACCCCTGCACACGATTTCAATGACTACGAAGTCGGTAAGCGTCATAGCCTACCAATGATCAACATCCTAACTTTCAATGCTGATATTCGTGATGCGGCGGAAGTCTTCACCACTAACGGCGAAGAAAGCGATGTTTACAGCACTGAAATCCCAGCAAAATACCAGGGTATGGAGCGCTTTGCAGCCCGTAAAGCTATCGTTGCTGAATTTGACGAGCTAGGTCTGCTAGAAGAAATTAAAGATCACGATCTTACTATTCCTTATGGTGATCGTGGTGGCGTGGTTATCGAACCAATGCTAACCGCACAATGGTACGTTCGCGCGGCACCATTAGCTGAACCTGCTATCCAAGCAGTAGAGAACGGTGATATCCAATTCGTCCCTAAGCAGTACGAAAACATGTACTTCTCTTGGATGCGTGATATTCAAGATTGGTGTATTTCACGTCAACTTTGGTGGGGTCACCGCATTCCAGCTTGGTACGATAACGACGGTAATGTTTACGTTGGTCGTAACGAAGATGAAGTACGTGAGAAACACAATCTAGCGCCTGTTGTGGTGCTAAACCAAGACAACGACGTACTTGATACATGGTTCTCTTCAGCATTATGGACATTTGGTACCCAAGGCTGGCCAGAAAACACCCCAGATCTTAAAACGTTCCACCCATCTGATGTGTTGGTAACCGGTTTTGACATCATCTTCTTCTGGGTTGCGCGTATGATCATGATGACCATGCACTTCTGTAAAGATGAAGACGGCAAGCCACAAGTTCCGTTTAAAACTGTTTACGTTACTGGTCTTATCCGTGATGAAAACGGCGACAAGATGTCAAAATCGAAAGGTAACGTACTTGATCCTATCGATATGATCGACGGTATTGATCTTGAGTCTCTAGTAGAGAAGCGTTGTGGCAACATGATGCAGCCTCAACTAGCTGCGAAGATTGAAAAAGCCACTCGTAAGACATTTGAAGCAGGTATTGAACCTTACGGTACAGACGCATTACGTTTCACCCTTGCTGCAATGGCTTCTACTGGCCGTGACATCAACTGGGACATGAAGCGTCTTGAAGGTTACCGTAACTTCTGTAATAAGCTATGGAACGCTAGCCGTTACGTACTGATGAATACAGAAGATCAAGATTGTGGTTTTGCTGCCGATAGCGAACTTGAATACTCAGTTGCAGATAAGTGGATTGAATCACAATTCCAACTAGCCGCGAAAGACTTCAATGCTCACATTGATAACTTCCGTCTAGATATGGCTGCTGGTGTACTGTACGAGTTCATCTGGAATCAATTCTGTGACTGGTATTTAGAGCTAACTAAACCTGTTTTATGGAAAGGCACTGAAGCACAGCAACGTGCAACACGCCATACCCTAATTACAGTGTTAGAAAAGACATTACGTCTTGCTCACCCTGTTCTTCCTTACATCACTGAATCAATCTGGCAGAGCGTGAAGCCGCTAGTTGATGGTGTTGAAGGTGAAACTATCATGACTCAGGCTCTGCCTCAGTTTGATGAAGCACAGTTTGATCAAGCGGCGATCACTGATATTGAATTTGTAAAAGCATTCATTACCAGCATTCGTAACTTACGTGCAGAATACGATATCGCACCAAGCAAGCCACTGTCAGTAATGCTGAAAGTCGCTGATGCTAACGATGCTGCCCGTATTGAAGCGAACCTGACTGTACTTAAATCTCTGGCTAAACTTGAAGAAGTTAAACTATTGGCTGACGGCGAAGTAACACCGGCTTGTGCGACTGCACTTGTAGGTAAATCTGAGCTGATGATCCCAATGGCAGGTCTGATCGACAAAGATGCTGAACTTGCACGTTTAGACAAAGAAATTGCGAAAATGGCAGGCGAAATCAAACGCACTGCTGGCAAACTAAGTAACGAAGGTTTTGTTGCTAAAGCGCCTGAAATCGTAATCACTAAAGAACGTGAAAAACTAGCGGGTTATGAAGAAACATTGGTTAAGCTGACTGAGCAAAAAGCAACTATTGCTGCGCTATAAGTTTTAGCTAAATCCTAGAAACAAAAACCGACGTTTTTTGGCGTCGGTTTTTTTATTGCCCTTATCATTACAAGCCCCCCCTCAATCTAAACAGACTCCTAAACATACTGACAGATAATAGCTTTTACCTATTGGTAGTATATAAAATACCGAATTTATCTATTGAAATAAGTTTGTAATACTCATTGCATCAAATTAATGAGATTACCCTTATGAAGAAAACCCTCAGTTTTGCCATCATCCATTTTACCGTTGCTTTTAGTTTGGCATTTCTCTTAACGGGAAATCTTTTAATTGGTGGCTTAATCGCTTTAATTGAGCCAATGGTTAATACTGTTGCTTTCTACTTCCATGAGAAAGTATGGCAAACCAAAAATCTTGTTCAAACCCAACATTCCTCTCCGAGTAAAAAGACAATCAGTTTCGCTATACTGCACTTTAGTGTCGCTTTTACGGTGGTGTATTTATTAACGGGTGATGTGCTTCTTGGCGGCACCATGGCAATGATCGAGCCGACTATCAATACTTTTGCTTATTACCTGCACGAGCGAGTGTGGCAAAAGAAGCAGCATCAAAATACGCCTCAACAATTAATGTCGATGATGGTGTGTTTACACCATTAAGATAGTAAAAAACCCTGCTTGTTAAATGACATTACATCAATAACAAGCAGGGTTTATTAACTGGTATTATGGGTCGCTAATAACATTACTCACGCATAAACAGACTACTAATAACTTTGCTTAAGGTGATAAACCCGTAAACCTTGTACCACTTCAGCATAAGTCGCAGAGCCAATGTATTTTATTTGACGTTGGTGTTCAGGCACTAAAGTGAAACTTGAATCTTCAAATCGTCCTTCGCCTTCAAATTCCAAATGCACAAAGAAAGCTGGCTTACTGCTACTGAGCATTACCACGATATCATTATTGTGTTCAGCAACTTCAAACCGTAAATCAGGACAGGCTAACTCACAGTATTTAGGACGCGCTGGAAACCACGTATTCTCAATTAATTGCTGACCACTATGCAAATGAACATGGAAAAAACCATCTTGTTCATGACCATCTAAATCTTCATTAAGCCATTCCCAAACCACTTTGGTTGAGTCAGCTTCTAAATATTGAGTAATCGGCTCACGATAAAGAATTTCCCCTTCCCAGCTTTGCCACACCACCTCGCCTTTTAACTCGGTATTTTTACGGCCATCATTGACTAAATGTAATTTCAGCCCTTGTTGATCTCGCGTAAAAGTGGCTATTTGAGGTGCAAAAAAACGCCGCGCATGGTAATGCAATTGTTTCCAACGGCCGCTGTATTCAATCGATGACCACGAGCTTACTGGCCAACAGTCATTTAACTGCCAAAACAGCATCCCACGGTTAGTTGGTTTTTGAGTACGCCAATATTCAGCAGCTGTTTTAACCGCTAATGCTTGTTGCACTTGCGATAAATACAACATATTAACGAACCCGTTTGGAAACCTGAAATAGCGGGTAAACATCTCGGTAATAACCGAATTACCATGACTGCTTTTCTGATGGTTTTCAAAACTTGGCGAGCTTATATTCCAATCTTGTTCAGGTAAGAAACTCTTTACCGTTGGCAATGATGGCCAAGATTGAAAACCAAATTCAGAACAAAAACGCGGGGTCACTTGCAGATAAGCATCAAATTCTTTACCACTATCCCACACATCCCAACAGTGCATATCACCCCGTAGCGGATCATGATGCCACGTATCGATAATATCCAATTCACCATTACACGGTGAGCTTGCCCAAAAACGACGAGATGGATCTTCACGTTCAACCACTTCAGCTAAAGTACGGTTAAGACGATCATAGTTAAGCAGATGTTTTTCACGATGTTGACGCGATTCAGGATCGCGATCAATCGCACCTAAGACTTCATTATCACCGCACCATAGTACTAAACTAGGATGATCTTTTAAGCGTCGAACTTGGTATTCGACTTCTTGCTCAACTTCAGCAATAAAATCTGGGGTTGATGGGTAAAGGGCGTTGGCAAACATCAAATCTTGCCAAACAAGCAACCCTAATTCATCACAAAGATTATAGAAAATATCTTTTTCATACATTCCACCACCCCATACGCGTAGCATGTTCATATTGGCAGCGGCAGCATCGGTTAACAAACTTCGATAACGTTGCTCAGTCATACGCGCAGGCATGGCATCAATCGGGATCCAATTGGCGCCACGAGCAGAAATAGGTACATCATTGACCATCACCACCATGCTTTGGCCCTGATCGTCATCTTCAGTGATCAGCTCTAACTTACGTAAACCAATTTGTTTGGTGATCGCAACGCCATCAGCTTCCAGCGCCAACTTATATAATCGCTGCTTACCGTAACCTGCTGGCCACCAATGACGAGGGTTATCAATACGGAAAATGACACTGGCTTTGGTGGCTTCACGATCGAGAGTAAGGTGGAAAGTCTGACCGTCAAAGGTCACTGACGCATTAGCTAACCCTTTTTCAGAAACAACTTCATAATGTAATGTAACCGCTAACTCACACCCTTGCTGGTGCCATTTCTGTTTGGTGGCTAAATGGCTTATGCGAACATGCTCAATCGGCTGCAGCACAATATCACCATAAACACCTAATACAGATAAACAAATACTCCAATCCCAACCACTATGGAACTGTGGTTTACGCAACGTATTCATAAACGGAATTTGGTTATTACCCTTTGCCCACGGCACTGGAAACGGTAATTTATCAGCACGATTTTTAGCCGCTAAATCAGCACGATGTAATACAATTTCAATACGGTTAGCACCAATTTGCAGACAACTTAACACATCCACTTTATGACGCATGAACATATTATTAAAATCGGCAACGGTATGACCATTAATACGAATTTCGGCTACCGTATCAAGCTGATCTAATACCAAATCCATGGCATTACACGTCAATTGTTCGGCAGTTAATTCAAAGTGGCGGCTGACAATCCAGTCGCACTCACCAACCCACTGAACTTTTTTTTCATTGGTCGCCCAATAAGGATCAGGGATCTCTCCGGCTGCATATAATGCTGAGTGAACATCACCCGGCAAATCAATATGAAGGTCTTGAATTGCTGAGCGTTGGACACACGCAAGCAACCACTGGCCATTAAGTGAGATTGTCATCAATCACTCCAATACTGAATTATTCAGTATGATTTAAATGTGTGAGGATAAAAGGAAAGATTTACACGCGTCGTGATTACAGACAGTGATCACGAGTAAATTTCTATCATATCGTTAATATCAAAGTTTGATACCAATGCCAAAAAGTAGAAAAAGCCAGCAAAATGCCGGCTTTTAAGAACAGAGTGGTGTTATGACGATTTATGCTTCGTCTTCATTCTCTTCTTCATCATCTTCGTCAGATTCGAAGTAAGTACCCCAACCGTCGTAATCGATGCTGTGCTTTTCAGCCAGTTTAATCAGCTTTTCAGCTTGCTCATCAATTAGTTCTACATTTAGGGCTGATTCCATTACGGCATCAAAACATACAACTTTGCCGCCGCCATCTTCAGGATCCAGTTCTAACTCTTCTGCTTCTAAAACATTAAAACCAAGTTTAAATGCTTCAACCGCAGCAGCTTCTAGTTCTTCAAATGTGTCTGCAGAGAAGTGGTGCTCAATAGTATAAAGCGCCTCTGGCTCACTGCCATCTTCAAGTAACGCGGCTATAATTTCGCGCGTTTCTTCTTTTTGCTCTGCAATCAATTCTGCGTAAGACATAGTATCACTCTACCTATGGAATAAATTTGCTGGCAAATATCGCATGGTTTGCACTCAATTACCATATCTTACGCGTAAGCCCAGCCTAAATTGATCTTAATCAACCGTTGATGGATTAATGCTTGAAGACCCAATACTCATCAATATGCATAAAATTTCACAATCATTACCCTCTATTCTTCGCTAATAACCACAACACCAACCTTCAGTCTGCTATTTAACAATAACGATTCGCATAGCCACCCAGTTTTTTTAAACAAATATCCCCAAGATAAAAATGATGCTTTAACACCTCGATATAAAAGCCAAAAAACTGTGAACAGTCGTTGAGTTAGCAACCATAAACCACTTTAGAATCATGATGCCCCACCGCTAAATGAGACCGCTTTACCACCGTGATATTAGGCTGTACTTTTTTTAATTAGTTACGTTTATTGTTTGTTCCCTTATTTTTTCATGAGTGATCCTTATCTCTCATGCAGACAAACACACCTTATGGTTATCACTAACCGACGGTGCAGGAGATAACCATGACAGCACATACAGAGATTAAACCGGTAAAGAAAAGCTTCTTTGCTCAGTTAAAATTCCCATCTGCTTATACTATTTTATTTATGCTGATTGCTTTTGTTGCCGCCCTCACATGGGTTGTACCCGCAGGTCAATATGATCGTGAAATGAATACAGAACTAGGCAAAGAAGTACCTATTACCGGCACTTACAAACCGGTTGAGAGTAACCCTCAGGGCGTTGTCGATGTATTACTGGCACCAATAGATGGTTTTTATAACCATGAATCTTATGAAGCAGCGGCTATTGATGTGTCGTTGTTTATTCTCATTATTGGTGGCTTTCTAGGCCTTGTAACTAAAACAGGTGCGATTGATGCTGGTATTGAACGCGTAACCGCTCGCTTACACGGTAAAGAAGAGTTAATGATCCCTATTTTGATGGGTCTGTTTGCTGCTGGCGGCACAATTTACGGTATGGCAGAAGAATCATTACCTTTTTATACACTGCTTGTTCCTGTGATGATGGCGGCACGTTTTGATCCCTTAGTTGCGGCAGCGACAGTATTACTTGGCGCTGGCATTGGAACGCTAGGATCAACCATTAACCCCTTTGCTACCGTTATTGCTTCTAATGCTGCTGGTATACCTTTTACTGATGGCATTATGCTGCGAGTTATTATTCTGACTGTCGGTTGGTTAATCTGCGTTGGTTATGTGATGCGCTATGCAAAAATGGTGCGTGAAGATAAAACTAAATCAATTGTGTATGACCAATATGAACAAAATAAAGCCCATTTTTTAAGTAATCAATCAGATCAAATGCTTGAATTCACCACCACTCGTAAAGTTATTCTGGCTATTTTTGGACTCTCTTTTGCGGTAATGATTTATGGGGTTGCCATTGCCGGGTGGTGGATGCCACAAATATCTGCCATGTTCCTTGGCGCTGCGATTGTAATAGGCTTGGTATCACGAATGAGCGAGGAAGATTTTTCAACCAGCTTCATTGATGGGGCGCGAGATCTGCTTGGAGTCGCGTTAATTATCGGTATTGCACGTGGTATCGTGGTGATCATGGATCGTGGCATGATCACCGATACCATCCTAAACTCAGCCGAACATATCGTTACTGGTCTCTCGGCGGTAGTGTTTATCAATGTGATGTACATTTTGGAAATATTACTGTCATTTCTAGTGCCATCAACTTCAGGACTCGCAGTACTGACAATGCCGATCATGGCACCACTGGCTGATTTTTCTGGGGTCGGACGGGATCTGGTTGTCACCGCTTACCAATCGGCCTCAGGCGTCGTTAACCTTGTGACTCCAACCTCAGCAGTGGTAATGGGAGGGCTAGCAATTGCACGTGTACCTTATGTTCGCTGGTTAAAATGGGTCGCGCCATTATTAGGTATTATTATTCTATTTACGATGGTGGTACTCAGTGTTGGCGTGATATTAATGTAGCTTGTTAATTCACGTTTAAATTAATATCATCAATTAAAACCGCCAACTGGCGGTTTTTTATTATCCATAACAAACATAACCATAGTTATTATCACAGAGCCATAAAATAGTTATTTATTCGGTTATTTTATAACTATCTATACCCCTCTATTCCTCTATTCCTCTATTCCTCTATTCCTCTATTCCTCTATTCCTCTATTCCTCTA
>SAMEA5043655__coassemble_181_pt1 | contig 13144 bp, 13 predicted proteins | sample SAMEA5043655__metabat2_low_PE_001 | metagenome-assembled genome bin SAMEA5043655 (sample SAMEA5043655) | Gadus morhua
AACATTATGTAAATCAAAAGGAAAAGATATGCATGCGCTATTAAACGTCATAAAAAAGGTAATTAATAAGCATTTTATGGCAATTAATAGGTATACATTGATGTTGCTTGTTAGTGGCTACGTCATGTTGAGTTGGATAGGCTTAGTGCTCGCTAAGGAATCTCATTTAATCGAGAATATGGCGAGTTTTATTTATTATATAGTAACCACGAGTAGCACTGTTGGCTATGGCGATTTAAGTCCAACAACAGCACATGGACAGTTATTTGCTGCCTTATTTATTATTCCTTGTGGTGTGAGTTTATTCGCACTGTTGATTGGTAAAATTGCGGTTTTTTTTACGGATTTTTGGCGCACAAATAGAAAAGGGAAGCAAAATTTGAATTTAGATAATCATATTATTATTATTGGTATTAACAGTAGCCGTACTCCTCATTTACTTGAGATGCTAAAAAGAGAAGAACAAGGGCGACGTGAATTGGTGGTCGTGTCGTGTATTTATGAAGAGTCACCGTTTGATACTGATATACATTTTGTGCGAGTTAATTCATTTACTGATGCCATAGAGATGGAGCGTGCGAGCCTTTCAAAAGCCAGTGCAGTGATTGTTGATACTGATTTAGATGACGCGACCTTAACTGTCAGTTTGTTTATTGCGGAACAAAATAGTAATGCACATTTGGTTGCGCATTTTGATGACTCAATTAAGCGAGATTTATTGCACAGGTATTGCCCTAATTCAGAATGTATATCTTCACTATCAACAGAGTTAGTTGCTAAATCGGTAATAGATAAAGGCTCAAGTTTTATTCATTCAGAATTAGTGAGCGCACATAAAGGACAAACTCAATACTCCATTGAAGTACCTCAACATATTGATAATATTACATTAGAGTCGATTTATTACGCATTTAAAAAACAGCATGAAGCGATTATTATTGCCGTACATCAGCGTGATAAAAAATGTGAGGTTAATCCTAGTTTAACAACGGTACTCATGGCTGGGGATATTGTTTATTATATTGCGGATGAACGTATTGTTGATTTAACGTGGTAGATACTTCTTCAAGATAAGCCCTATCATCACTGTGCTGCTAGTAACTCATCTTTTATACAAACAAAATGCTAATACTATTAATAAGCTTGTGATTTTTGGGCTGAATCACAACGCCTCTCGGTAACAATAAACTCACTATAATCATATGCCATTAGATTTATATAATAATTTTTACCTGCTAGTATGAGACTTATTGGTTATTAGTTTTATAGATGAAAAACAAAAGGATTTGTTATGGGGAAGTATATATGTTTGTTGCTTATAACATTATCATTTAGTGCTAAGGGTAATGATATTAGTGCGCCTTTTGGATTTGAGTGGGGGCAATCTTACCAACAGATAGGTAAAAAGGTGAAATTAACGGGCTGCTCAACGAGAAAACATTTAATGGTGTGTGAAACGACTAAGCCCATTAAAAAAGTTTCTTATGGTGAACGGTATATGGTTGTGATCGATAATAAGTATGGTCTTCAAAAGATAATATTAGTGAGTGAAAATATTAATAGCGATATTATGGGTATCGAAGGAAAGGCTTTATATAATAAAGTTAAACACAGCTTAACAACAAAATATAATATTCCTCAAAAGGATGAGTATTTAGAAGAAAGAGATTTTAAATACCAGGATGAATTTTATAAATGTTTGAAGTCTGAAAATTGTGGTCAGTGGTTATCATTTTGGAAAGCTAAAGATGGAAGCAGTGCTTTAATTGAGTTAAAGGGCTTATCCGGTGGAAAAGGCTATTTGATGTTGACGTATCAATCAAACAAATGGGAACAGATCATTAAGCTCGTAAGTAAAGAAAATAAAAAGTCAGATCATGACGCATTATAAGATGAAAATGTCAGTGTTCGTTGGTTAAACCAAGCAATTGTTAGTTTAATACGATCATAATATAAAAAATAGAATAAAATACGTGGCATTAATCACCTTTTTCAGTACGTTTTTTGATTGAAAAACGTATTAATTTAACGTTAAAATAATGAGCGTTAAGTTGCATAATTGCTATCGCTATAAATGTGACCATAGCTTAACGATGACAGTAAGGATACCGGATTCAAATTGAACTTGAGCCGAAGTTAGTGTCATTACATGGATATTAATCATAAGGAAATGACGATGCAGTGGGATGATGTAAATGGTCCGAGATCTTTCTTTGGTAAGGCGCCGGTTGATATTTATAAACCTATTGAGATAGGAGAAACCGCAAAATTACGCTCAAATAGGTATGAAATCAAAGTGAAAATTGTTGATTGTCAGTCTGAGTTTATGAAGGGAGAGGTGATTGAAGTTGGTTCGGATATCGAGCTAGAAGCCCTTGTTCATGGCGATATGGTTGATTTTACATCTCAAAACATTGTGACGTTATATCGTAATTCGTAAAATATAAATCATCTCAACTGACTGCAATGGTTATGTCTGAGGTGATTTTTAGTATTGTTAACCGTTGTTAAGGATAAAGCTATTGGTAGGTATAAGTAAATCAGGTGCTGAACGTTATGGAAGAATGTTTGCACAATTGACGGATGATTCATGGCTTTTTGGTGCAATGGTGACGCTGGTTTTCTTGGTGATGACGATATGCCTAAGTTATAGCATTATTTTTTATCTTCCTCTTTATCAACCAACCGCCGAATCAGTTATCGCAGTAATGACGACGTTAAGGCCACTGATGTTTGTGTTTCCTGTTATTACGGCAGGATTAACTTTTATTGCTGGTTTTAGGGCTGTTACATCGTTCTTAAATAGGAAAAAAGCATAATAATATAGCAACAACAGCTAGTTGAAATATGATTATTTACTCGTTTTGTTATTAATTTATGTCTTGAAGGAATTAAAGTCACGTTCAAGAATAGTGAAACACGCAATATATCGTTCTACCGTGATCTTAAAAAGAATCAAGCAACGAGTTGGCGCAAATTTTCATACAAACGCTGCGTGAAGAAGCTAGAAGTCTTTGGTCATTCAGATGCATACGTGCCGATGTTAAAGTATTTGGTCGTCAAAAATAAGGCTAAAGATTAAATAGAACGCTATTTATCGTCCATAGATAGCGTTTTTGATTATGTTCATATATTAGTTGTTTACTCCTCTTTTTATCTGCATGTCATTCAGAACGGTATTTTTACATTTTTAAGGTTTTGAACATCTTTAATGCGGCTGTATGCTTAGTGACAAAGTATTTATAGTTATTTTATTTTTGTAAGTTAAAAGAAATCTTATATATTTATTAAGTACAACAGTACTATCAATAGCAATATGGCTGTTATAGAAAATTAAATATGCAATAAAAGTATGCTTTTTCTACAGTTGTGTGCAGTAAGATTCGGCTTATATTAATATTCCAATAATATGCGCAATTAAATTTAAATAAATTAATGAGTTATAAGGATAAATCTTTATGAATGACACACCTAAGCGTGCTTTAGTTGTTGAAGGTGGGGCTATGCGTGGTATTTTTGCTACGGGTGTTCTTGATGCTTTTCTTGAAAAAGATTATAACCCGTTCGACTTTACGATTGGTGTTTCAGCAGGCTCAATGGTGTTAATGGGGTATTTGTGTAAAAACCATAAGCGTAATTATCATGTGATCACTGAATATGCGCGCAGTAAGTCATTTATTAATTATGTCCGGTTTGCTAAAGGTGGCAACCTCATCGATATTGATTGGCTATGGTCTGAAAGTATTAATAATTTACCATTAGAAATTGATAAATATGAAAGCCAAGGGATCCCCTTGTTTGCCACCACAACAAATATTGCAACCGGGGATGCTGATTATATTGAAGTTAAACGTGATAATTTACAAAGTTTGATGACTGCAACATGTGCCTTACCGATTGTTTACCGTAATTTTCCAAAAGTTGACGGGGTTGCTATGAGCGATGGTGGCATTGCTGATCCTATCCCTGTTATTGAAGCTTATCGTCGTGGTGCGCGTGATATTACCGTTGTTTTGTCTCATGCCCAGGCAAATTTTGTGCATAGTCATCAAGTCCCTTGGTTAACACGTAAAATATTTAAAACTACGCCCGTTTTTGGTCAAGAATTTTTAACCAAAGAGTCTCGTTATAATAAGGCGTTGTATTTTATCCGTAATCCTCCTGCTGATTGTCGTATTACCGCAATTGTTCCGAATAAAGACTTTTTAATTAAGCGCTTAACGCGCGATGTAAATAAATTGAATGCAGGTTATGAACTTGGACGTCAAGCTGGGTTGAAGGCGATGAGTGATAGTTTGAAATAGCATTTATTGTGGTATTAGTGGCGTGATATTAAAAATGAGTTTGGAAAATCAATGGTGATGTATGGGTTTTCCTTCTAGTCATGAAAGAGTATGGTGTGAGTCAGAGATTTTACTGTTTTAGGAAAATAACATGAGCATTATTGATGCTGCGGAAAAACGCTATTCAACCAAAGTTTTTGATCCCTCACGTAAGCTAAATAATGAGCAATTACAACAAATAAAGGCATTGATTCGATTAAGTGCTTCTAGTGTCAATTCACAGCCTTGGCATGTTATTGTCGCCGCAACAGATGAAGCAAAGCAGCGTATAGCAAAAGCCGCTGAAGGGCCTTATGTATTTAATAAACCTAAAATAGTCGATGCGTCACATGTATTAGTTTTTTGTTCAAAAACAACGATAGACGATGATTATTTGAATGATTTATTAGCATGTGAACAGCAAGATGGTCGTTTTTTAAATGAACAATCAAAACAACGTATGCTTGATGGACGTAACTTTTTTGTTGATTTACATCGTAAGACATTAGACGACGCTGATCATTGGATGCAAAAGCAAGTCTATCTTAACATCGGTTCATTGTTATTAGGTGTTGCTGCGATGGGCATTGATGCTGTGCCGATTGAAGGTTTTGATCGTGATATTTTAGATAAAGAGTTTGACCTTAATAAGCAAGGCTTTACGAGCTTAGTGGTCGTGCCTGTTGGCTATCATAGTGCTGATGATTTTAATGCTGATGTGCCGAAATCACGTTGGTCTGATGAGAAAATTTTTACGGAGTGTTAACCCATGATCTATTTATTAGCAGAAATTAAAGCGAATCCTAATTGTATTGAAAAAGCTAAATCGTTATTAGAATCGCTTATTGCACCGACGCATTTAGAAGCAGGTTGTGAAAGTTACCAGTTGTTTGCTGATCAAAATGTAGAAGGTTTGTTTGTTATGCAAGAAGTGTGGCATTCACAAGCACACCTTGATGCGCATTTAGAAAGTGCACATTTTCTTAATTTTTTAACCACAGCTGATGAATATAAATTATTTGAATCTGTGAAATTACGTCCAATGAATTTGGTTGGATAATTTAACGTTACATAATGATGTAATGCTAAAGCTAAATAAAAGCCACTGTTAGCCTTTGTTTTAACGACAAAGACCCACGGTGGCTTTTTTATTGGTGCTTTATTGATGTTTTAGATAGAGTTAAGCACTAATTGGATGTAATCCACTGATGATTAATTTCTTATCAACATGATAGTCGGTCGCATAATGGCGTAATTTACAGTTATTGCCATCGTGACAACCACAGCTGAGACAACGTTTCGCTTCATCAATAGCTACTTGATCAGCATAACCTTTTTCGACTTCATTAAAGCTCAAATGACGTTCACCAACGTTAAGTTCAGCCATTTTATTACGCATTACTTGCTTTAATGCATGTTCAAGCTCTGTTTCAATATCCGTTGCGTTATTACCTGCAAGTAATGAACGCATCACATTTTTGAGCTTGTTAATATGATCAGGACGAATTAAATGCCCACGGGTAACATTGCGCTCACGGAATGACTCGGTATAGAGCTTTTCCATGTTGCCGCCAAATTGACTATCGATAGCTTGCGCTGCTTTACGGCCATCGGCAATCGCTTCGATGGCTGTTGCAGGACCGCGACGAAAATCACCAATACCAAAAATCTTATCGACACCGGAATACATTGTCTGTTCATCAGTATCAAGCGTGTTCCAACGACTCATTGGCAACTCAATGGTATCGCTATCTAAAAAGCGCGTATCTGTTTTTTGTGATACAGCCGCGATAACGGTATCAAACTCAGCATAGATATATTCGCCAGTGGCTTTAGGAGAACAACGACCTGATGCATCAGGTTCACCTAGTGCCATCGTTTCTAATTTCACTTGGCAAATACGGCCAGTTTCATCAGCAATATTTTCAACGGGATTGGTTAGAAATAAGAAATTAACCCCTTCATGTTCTGCTTCTTCAATTTCATATAATTCAGCGGGCATTTCATCACGCGTTCGACGATAGATAAGGGTTGTATGAGCACCTAAACGTAATGCTGTTCGTGCACAGTCAATCGCGGTATTTCCGCCGCCTATAACCGCCACTTTTTTACCAATAGTGTATTGCTTATCAAGTATTTGATCTTTTAAGAAGTCGACACCAAGATAATGTCCATTAAGATCTGTGCCTTGATAACGCATTTCACTAGCAAGTGAAGCTCCTACGGCTAAGCATACCGCATCATAGTCGTGTTGCAGTGACGATAAGCTAAAATCCGTCCCCAGTTTTTTATTGGTTTCAATCGCCATACCATTACGGCACATGATGTCAATTTCTTGATCTAACACATCTTTAGGTAAGCGATATTCTGGAATACCGTAGCGTAGCCAACCACCGGCTTGAGGCATGGATTCAAAGACAGTGACGTTGTAACCTTCATTACTTAGGAAATAGCCACAACTTAAGCCACCAGGACCTGCGCCAACAATCGCAATCCGCTGTGGTTTGGTTGGTTTTTTGGTTGGGGTATAAGCATGTAATGATGCCAAATCAATGTCTGCGGCATAGCGTTTGATTTGTCGAATCGCAATCGAACCATCAACTAATTTACGCTGACATTTTGCTTCACAAAAAGCGGGACATACTCGACCAATAGACAGTGGCATCGGTAGTGTTTTCTTTATGACTTCAATTGCTTTTTGAGGCTGATTAGTGGCAATAAAATAAAGGTAAGCTTGGATATCAACATCGGCTGGGCAAGCTACTTGGCAAGGCGGAACACTACAGCTGATATTGGGTGCAGATAAGATGTTTTCGAGGGCGTGTTTACGACGCTGGATTAAAGCGGCAGACGTTGTTGTAACCACCATACCTTCTGAAGGATGTACACGACAGGCTTTTACTGTGCCACGATGTTCAATTTCAACATCACATAAATCACAGTTATGTTGAAAGCCATCAATGTTACATAATGATGGAATAGTAATGCCACATTGTTGTGCAGCTTTGAGCAAGGTTAGACTTTTATTTACCTTGAATGTGTTGCCGTTAATAATGATATTTACCATTAATAGTCTCTATTCTTTTTATCTACTGAGATCAAAGCAGTATTGATATCGTTAGTGTGTCTCAGTGATTTTTAATTATTTTATGAATTACCTAAAAGGCTACATCCGTATAAGCCAAAGATACGAATTGCTTATAAAAAGCAGAGGTTAGACGTATTAAAGTGTCTGTTATATATTCTTAATACAATGTGACGGCATAATAGCACGATACCTTTTAGGTATAAAGAGGGTGTTGTTGTAATAAATATTGATTTTTTGATTTTAAAATCAAGCAATTAAAAAAAGTAAGCGTTTGCGTTATCATGTTTTAATGTGGATTTAATTTGTGTGGTACTCGGTGAGTAATAAGGAAAATGACTATTTATTCTAGGCTGTTTTTGGCTTAGTCATTGTTGGTGATGTCTTGATAGTATAATCTAGAGCCCACGCAAGGGGAGCATAATGTCAAAAAGCATATTTCTATTACGTCATGGTCAAACAGTTTTTAATGCACAGCAGCGCTTACAAGGACATTGTAATTCTGATTTAACGGATTTAGGACAACAGCAAGCATTAGCTATTGGTTTATCATTAAAAAATAAATTAGCCAATAAACGCCAATGGACTATTTATTCAAGTCCTTTAGGTCGTGCGATTCAAACCGCTGAAATTGTGGCTAATCAAATAGGTATTGATCCTAGTCAAATTGTGAAAGATGTACGCCTACAAGAATTTTGTTTAGGTGATTGGGAACAAACTTATATTCCTGATATTAAAGAAAAACAACCACGGCTTTGCGATCAGCGTGATTGGTATTTAATGGCGCCGAATGCGGAGTCATATTACGCAGTTAAAGATCGCATTGAAGATTTTTTAGCAGATATCTCTGTTTCTGATAATGCGATTATTATTTCACACGGTTTAACCGGTGCTGTTTTTCGCGGTGTATATGTAGGAATGACTTATAATGAGGTGTTTTCTCAAGATCTACCTCAAAATGCTTATTTCTTATTAGCGAATGATAAAATCAGTCGTATTCAGTGTGATATTGAACCCGCGGTGACGTTAGCTGTTTAATGCATTATTACAGCAAACTAATAGTAACGTTTTATCTATAAATAAAATTTATCTTTTCTTTCGACTGAAAGTATAATAAAACATACTTTATGTAACGAATTTATGCTTATGTTCATAGTCTGTTCATTTATAGAGCATTATTATTTAACTCGATAATAAAAGTATTGAATTGATGTTTGCATAAGCAGACTTATCAGGTACACAATAAACGTTAGGATAACTTAACGGCCTGATTGATAAGATTTTAGAGAGGCGTGTTCATGAAAAATTTATTTACTGGCTTTTTTGCTGTTGTAATCGGTTTATTTGCAGTTTCTTTTGCTGCCATTATGGCATTGTTTCTTGGTATTGCAGCGATGATTGCGAAGCCATTTATTAAGCGTAAACTTGCTGCCGAAGGTATGCAATTTGAAGAAAAGAACTTTACAGAAGGCTTTGCTGGCCAAGATGAAACCATGAACAGTGTGTTCCGCCAGCAGCGTCAAACCACAGCCAATGTAATTGATGGTGAATGTGAAGATGTGACGAGTCGAAAATTCTAAGCGACTTAATCACCACAGCTAATAATAAAAACGCCTAGTAATGCTGAATTCAAGCAATAAGTACTAGGCGTTTTTATATGTATTTTTGGTAATGGTTATTGAACGTTGTAGGCTTTTGCTTTAACCATATTACGGTATTGAGAAGGGGTAATATCAAATTCCTTTTGAAACCGAGTTGAAAAATGATACGCATCTTTATATCCCACCTGTTCTGACACATCTGATAATGACATTCCAAAATCACGTAATAATTCTTTAGCTGTTTCCATTCTTATTTTGCGCAGATATTGATGTGGTGCTTGGCCAACTTGATCTTTGAATTTACGATTAAAGCTGCGTAAAGGTAACCCACAATGTTGGGCTATTTGCTGAGTGGTTAAGGGTTGGGCCATGTAGCGTTGCATCCAATCTTGTGCGAGGGCAATCGATTCATCAAATTGCACTTGGCCGCCAATTTCATAAAAAGGCTGATGACCCGATTTACTGATCTCATGACCATAATGGGTTTCTATCGTGTTAGCGATTTTTTGACCATAATATTTAGTGATTAAATACAGCACCATTTCTGTTTGTGAGTTAATACTTTCAGTGCAATAAAGCCCGTTAGCTGAGGTAATAGAGGCTTGACGATTAAGTTTTATCTGTGGGTAACGCTGTGAGAATTTGTCATAAAAATACCAATGGGTCGTTGCTGTTTGATGGTTTAGTAATCCCGTTTCAGCCAGCCAAGTGACGCCAGTGCCTGTTGCAATAATTTGAGCGCCATTATGATATTGCTTAATTAACCAAGGCGGTATTTCGGGGTGTTTTGACAGTGCAGATATTGGGTTGCCCCACATTGGTGGCACAATAATAATGTCAAAATTTGCAGGGTCTTCAAATGTGATATCAGGCTGAATGCGAATACCTGCGGTTAAGTTTGGCGATGTGAGTGTTGGAGCAATGAGCTTAATATCGAAGGGGGACTGTCGTTGAGTTTTACGATCACGAAGGCTGGCGGCACTGGTTAACATTTCAGCACTTAATGAAATACCCGTAATTAATGCTCTATGAAAAAGTATAAAACCCACTTTCATTATTCTACCTCTGACAATAATTGTGCATAAAACACACATCATTGTAATGTTTTCACACCTTTGGCTGAAATGTCAGTGATTTTGGCACAAATATAGAGTGAATCACAGGTTAATACTGATATTCTGATTCAAACGGTGTATTAAATCGATCTCAGGATATTAAAATGGCAAAATTACCGCTAATTGTTGGTTTGGGGGGCATTAATGCCGCTGGTCGTAGTTCTGGCTTTCATAGCTACAAACTTATGATTGCTGATGTGCTATCTGAAGATGTAATGCAATCAACATGGCAAGATCTCGCTCGGCGTATGGGATTAAGTGATAATGGCGCTATTACCAAAGACATTATTACTGCCATTAAAGCAGGCACTTGTGTGCGCCGTATTGATTCGTTTGATCCTGATAATTTGCTCTATCAATATAAAGCGAATTTAAATTCAGCCGATGATCAGATCACGTTTACGTTACGTAAATCGAAATTACCGAATCATATTCCAACTAACTGGCAAGTTGATATTCAAGGTGCAAAAGCCGTTATTACCGTAACAGGTAACCTTGATGCGCTAGTTGAAGGCCGTGTTGCTTTTCCTGTTTCTAGTGGCGGTAATATTCCAACCGGATTCGATCCTAGCAAGTTATATAACTCTCGTTTTCATCCCCGCGGTTTGTCGTTAACAATATATGGTGCTTCAGATGCCCTTAATTCACTCGGTTTTGAGTGGGATGAAGTCCTCCGTCATATTAAACCTGATCAAGTGTCTGTGTATGCAGGCAGTGGTTTAGCGCAAATTGATGATAACTCGCTAGGTGGCATGATTGCAGCTCATCTTACCGGTGGTCGTGTTAGTTCTAAGATGATGGCGCTATCGTTAGCTGAAATGCCCGCTGATTTTATTAATGGCTATGTTATTAATAGTGTTGGCACAACAGGCACTAATATGGGAGCGTGTGCGACGTTCTTATATAACCTTCGTCAAGGTATGTCTGATATTCAGCAGGGCAAATCCAAGGTGGTGATTGTTGGTAACGCAGAAGCACCTGTTGTCCCTGAAATCATGGAAGGCTTTCGTGTGATGGGTGCATTGGCAGAAGATGAACAATTAAAAGCCCTTGATGGCAGTGACAGTGTTGATAACCGTCGTGCTTGTCGTCCATTTTCATCGAATGCAGGTTTCACCATGGCGGAATCTGCGCAATTTGTGGTGCTAATGGATGATGAACTGGCACTTGAGTTAGGGGCTAACATTTATGGCTCGGTGGCTGATGTGTTTGTTAATGCTGATGCCAATAAAAAGTCGATTTCAGCCCCTGGTGTGGGTAACTATGTCACCGTCGCAAAAGCAGCGGCATTGGCAAAAGCGATCCTTGGTGAAGAGGGCGTAAAGCAAACATTTGTTCAAGCCCACGGTACAGGCACACCACAAAACCGCGTGACTGAAAGTCATATCCTTAATGAAGTGGCAAAAACATTTGGTATTGAAAGCTGGCCTGTCGCGGCAATTAAATCGTATGTGGGTCATTCAATGAGTGCAGCCGCGGGCGATCAGCTTGTGGCTTCATTAGGCGTATGGCAGTACGGTTGGCTTCCTAGTATTAATACCATTGATCATATTGCTGATGATGTGCATAGCTCAAATCTTAATATATTAACTGAGCACACCTTTGCGGGTGAATACGGACAGGATTACAAGGCCGTTATTCTGAATGCCAAAGGTTTTGGTGGTAATAATGCATCAGGGCTAGTGTTATCTCCTCAACAAACTGTCGCAATGTTAACGGCGAAATACGGCAGTGATGCAATGGCGGCTTATCAGGTGCGTAATCAGGCAATTAAAGCGGTTACAGCAGACAATGATATTAACGCTTGTCAGGGGCAAGAGACCATTCGTTATCAGTTTGGTGAGGCAGTTATGGATGAGCATTCAGTTACCATTACACCTGATGCGATTAAATTGTCTGAGTTTGAACACGCGATTGTACTTGATAGTGTGAACCCTTACGCAGATTACAACTAGAATGAAATAAGCAATAAGAAAGCAGGTTATCGACGACCTGCTTTTTATTATGATGAAAAATGAATAATAAGGATTATAGGTTTGTGACTAGAAAAAAAGTGGTAGCTATATGGGTGGGTGTTGTCAGTTTACTGGCTGCGTCTACATCGGCTTATAGTGCGACATGTGCCAATCATGGTGATGTTTTACCATTGTGGAATAATAGTGCTAGCCGTAGTGCGATTACCCAGTTTGTCAGTGAAGTAACAACGACAGGTAATCCTGATTATGTTAAGCCCACTGCACGTATTGCCGTCATTGATAACGATGGGACCTTGTGGCCTGAAAAGCCAACTTATACGCAGTTTTTGTTTGCCTTCAGTCAAATTAAGCATGAAAGTGCGCAGCACCCTGAGTGGAAAACAGAAACACCGTATAAGTGGGTACTCGATAACAATACCAAAGCTATTTTTGCGAAAGGTTGGGGGGCATTACTGCCTATTTTAGCCACCTCACAAGCAGGATTAACGCCAGATCAATATAATAAAGATGTTTTGAATTGGCTTTCAACTGCGCAATCACCACGTTTTAAACGTCCATATACCGATTTAGTGTATCAACCGATGATTGAGTTGATTGATTATCTTCATGCGCATAAGTTTAAGGTATTTATCGTAACGGGTGCGGGTGGCGCATTTATCAAACCGTGGAGTGAGGCTATTTATCATATTCCGGCTGAAAATGTGATTGGTACTGCGTTTGGTTATACTTATAAAAACGGTACATTAATTAAGAATGATAAGCTGGTGTACATTGATGACGGCCCACAAAAAGCGATCAATATTGCGACAATCATTGGTAAGCGTCCTATTCTCGCTGTTGGTAACTCGACCGGTGATAAAGCGATGCTGTCATGGACAACCTCTCAAAAAGGCGTCAGCCTAGGGATGTTGATCCATCACACCGATGCCGAACGTGAATGGCAATATGGTGCAGATTCTTTTGAAGGTAAATTTACCCCAGCATTGATGCAAGCAGCAAAACAACATCATTGGCAAGTGGTTAATATGAAAAAAGATTGGTGTCA
>SAMEA5043655__coassemble_184_pt1 | contig 12934 bp, 7 predicted proteins | sample SAMEA5043655__metabat2_low_PE_001 | metagenome-assembled genome bin SAMEA5043655 (sample SAMEA5043655) | Gadus morhua
ACTGGTGAGTTGATTCTAGCGGCACTGGATCACGGGGTTGAACATATTATTATTGGTATTGGTGGCAGTGCCACTAATGACGGCGGTAGCGGTATGGCGCAAGCGCTTGGAGTGCAACTATTAGATAGCAACGCTCAGCCTTTAGGATTGGGGGGTCAGGCGCTGGCACAGTTAGCCACAATAGATGTCAGTCACATTGATCCCCGTCTAGCCCATATAAAACTAGAAGTCGCGTGTGATGTTGATAATCCCCTTTGTGGTGAAAAAGGTGCATCACAGGTGTTTGGACCTCAAAAAGGCGCAACTCCAATAATGGTTGCCGAGCTTGATCAAAACCTCGCTCACTATGCCGACATTATTAAACGTGACTTAGGCACAGATATTAAGAATACAGCAGGTGCAGGTGCCGCTGGCGGTATGGGCGCAGCGTTATTAGGTTTATTTAACGCCCAATTACGATCAGGGATTGAGATTGTGATCGATGCGGTTAACTTCAACGAGATTGTTAAAGATGCCGATCTAGTGATCACTGGCGAAGGTCGAATTGATAGCCAAACCATTCACGGTAAAACGCCGATTGGTGTTGCACGTGCTGCCAAGAAATTTAATAAACCGGTGATTGGTATAGCGGGTTGCCTAAGCCAAGATTGTGGCGTGGTTTATGGGCATGGTATTGATGCGGTATTTAGTGTTGTTCCTGCTGCGATGAGCCTTGAACAAGCTTTTAAGAATGCCGCTATTAATGTCGAACTAACCGCCCGTAATGTCGCGGCTATTTATAGCTTAAACTCATCACATTAATGTAAGCGGGCATTTCCCAAAGCAGTTAATTCCCCCAATAAAAACGCCGCGATTATTCGCGGCGTTTTTTCTATCTGTTTTATAATTTATTTTTATCTCACCAATAATGACGAAGATTAAACAGCTTGCTGAATGATCACTTCATCGGCTTTATTGGTGTATTCAGCCATACGATCAAAGTTCAGGTAACGATAAGTATCAGCCGCCGTCGCATCGATTTGCTGCGCATAAGTTAGGTATTCATCCATGGTTGGAATACGACCTAGAATTGCACCCACCGCAGCTAACTCCGCCGAGGATAAGTACACGTTAGCGCCATTACCTAAACGGTTGGGGAAGTTACGGGTCGAGGTCGACATCACCGTTGAGTTATCTTTTACTCGTGCTTGGTTACCCATACACAATGAACATCCCGGTGTTTCAATACGTACCCCAGCGCGACCAAAGATACCGTAATAGCCTTCTTCGGTTAGCTGATCTTTATCCATCTTAGTTGGCGGTGCAACCCATAAACGAGTATCTAATTGGCCACCAAATTTCTCAAGCAATTTACCTGCGGCACGGAAGTGACCAATGTTAGTCATGCATGAACCGATAAACACTTCATCAATCGCTGTACCTGAAACCTCTGACAGTAAACGTGCATCATCAGGATCATTAGGCGCACATAAAATTGGCTCTTTAATATCCGCTAGATCAATGTCGATCACATGCGCATATTCCGCGTCTTTATCTGCGGTCATTAACTCAGGATTGGCTAACCACTCTTGCATCGCAGTAACACGACGTTCAATGGTACGACGATCGCCATAACCTTCAGCGATCATCCATTTCAGCATCACGATATTGGAGTTTAAATATTCAGTGATTGATTCTGGCGACAGTTTCACAGTACAACCCGCAGCACTACGCTCAGCCGAGGCATCAGAAAGCTCAAACGCTTGCTCAACCGATAAATGCTCAACCCCTTCAATCTCAAGCACACGGCCTGAGAATTCATTGATCTTGCCCGATTTTTCAACCGTTAATAGCCCTTGCTGAATCGCAAAATAAGGAATTGCATGGACTAAATCACGTAGGGTGATCCCCGCTTGCATCTCACCTTTAAAGCGCACCAAGATTGACTCTGGCATATCCAGTGGCATCACTCCGGTTGCCGCAGCAAATGCCACTAAACCTGAACCGGCTGGGAATGAAATACCTAATGGGAAACGGGTATGTGAATCGCCCCCAGTACCGACCGTATCAGGCAGCAACATTCGGTTAAGCCATGAGTGAATAACACCATCTTTAGGACGTAACGCCACTCCACCACGATTCATAATAAAATCAGGCAGAGTATGGTGAGTATTAACATCAATTGGTTTTGGATACGCCGAAGTATGACAGAAAGACTGCATCGTCAGATCCGCCGAGAAGCCTAAACAGGCTAAGTCTTTCAGTTCATCACGAGTCATAGGGCCGGTGGTATCTTGCGAACCAACAGTGGTCATTTTCGGCTCACAATAAGTGCCCGGACGAACGCCCTCAACACCACATGCTTTACCGACCATCTTCTGCGCTAAAGTATAACCTTTATCGCTTTCAGCAACGGCGACAGGACGACGGAACACATCAGATGCTGGTAGGTTCAATGCTTGACGAGCACGATCGGTTAAGCCACGACCAATGATCAATGGAATTCGACCACCCGCACGCACTTCATCAATCAGGACATCGGTTTTAAGTTTAAAGGTTGAGACTAATTCATCGCTATCATGACGACGGACTTCACCTTTAAATGGGTAAACATCAATTACATCGCCCATTGCTAGCTTAGTCACATCCACTTCAATCGGCAGCGCGCCAGCATCTTCCATGGTATTAAAGAAGATCGGTGCGATCTTACCGCCAAGCACATAACCACCGGCGCGTTTATTGGGTACATAAGGAATATCATCCCCCATAAACCACAGCACAGAGTTAGTGGCAGACTTACGTGAAGAGCCTGTTCCTACAACATCACCGACATAGACTAATTGATGGCCTTGTTGCTTTAGCGCTTCAATTTGAGTGATCGGGCCAATAGTGCCCGCTTGATCAGGAGTGATCCCTTCACGCTCAATTTTTAGCATTGCTAACGCGTGCAGTGGAATATCAGGCCGTGACCATGCATCAGGGGCTGGCGATAAGTCATCGGTATTGGTTTCACCACTGACTTTAAAAACAGTAAGGGTGATTTTTTCAGCAAGAGCAGGTTTAGATAGAAACCACTCAGCAGCAGCCCAAGATTGCATCACTTGCTCAGCAAACGCATTACCTGCTTTGGCTTTTTGCTCGACATCATAAAATGAATCAAACATCAGTAATGTATGTGATAACGCAGTCACTGCAATTGGCGCAAGCTCAGCATCATCAAGTAATGAGACTAATGGTTCAATATTATAACCGCCTTGCATAGTCCCTAATAATTGTGCGGCTTTGGCTTTACTAACCAGTGGCGATTGAGCTTCGCCGGTAGTGATTGCTGCCAGAAAACCCGCCTTTACATAAGCCGCTTCATCCACACCCGGTGGAATACGATTTTCTAGTAGATCGAGTAGGACTGCTTCCTCACCTTGCGGTGGAGTTTTTAATTGCTCAATCAGAGCAGCAACCTGTTCAGCATTTAGCGGCTGGGCAACAACCCCTTCGGCCGCACGTTCTTCGACGTGTTTACGGTAGGCTTCAAGCACGACATATTCCTCTTATATTGGCTCGACTATAGCGTCGAACATCCTTGGAAGTTAAATGATCTCTCGCTGATCAGTGATTGACGTGTAATCCATACCTTACGTCTTCGCTATTAATCAGGGATCAAAACTGTTAAATACCATATCACTTTTAACCTAATTTTAAAATAAATCGATGTTTTACAACATTCACAGTTTTGGAAAATTATTGCGTCTTAATCACAAAAGAATCTACTGTTGCTGAAAATATACTACTGCTGAAAATGCACCGTTAGTGAAATAGCAGCCACAAAAAAAGCGCCAATCAGGCGCTTTTTAGTTAACTGAGCAAGTTAAGCGAGAATTACTTCTTACGCTTTACTGCTTTTGCATTTGGCAGGTCAGTGATTGAACCTTCAAATACTTCTGCTGCAAGACCAATTGATTCATGCAATGTTGGGTGAGCGTGGATAGTTAATGCGATATCTTCTGCATCACAACCCATCTCGATCGCTAGACCGATTTCACCTAGCAATTCACCACCGTTAGTACCAACGATTGCACCACCGATAACGCGGTGAGTGTCTTTGTCGAAGATCATCTTGGTCATACCATCAGCACAATCAGATGCGATAGCACGGCCTGATGCCGCCCAAGGGAACGTAGCAACTTCGTAGTTGATACCTTCTGCTTTCGCTTCTTTCTCAGTCTTACCTACCCACGCAACTTCTGGCTCAGTGTAGGCAATTGAAGGAATTACTTTAGGATCGAAGTAGTGCTTCTTACCAGAAATAACTTCTGCTGCTACGTGACCTTCATGCACACCTTTGTGAGCAAGCATAGGTTGACCAACAACGTCACCAATCGCGTGAATGTGCGCTACGTTAGTACGTAGTTGCTTATCTACATTGATAAAGCCGCGCTCATCAACATTGATACCCGCTTTTTCAGCGTCGATCAATTTACCGTTTGGTACACGGCCGATTGCCACTAACACTGCATCATAACGTACAGGTTCAGCAGGGGCTTTCTTGCCTTCCATTGATACGTAGATACCGTCTTCTTTAGCTTCAACTGCTGTCACTTTCGTTTCAAGCATTAGGTTGAATTTCTTCGCGATACGCTTAGTGAAGACTTTAATGATATCTTTATCAGCAGCAGGAATCACTTGATCGAACATTTCAACAACGTCGACATCAGAACCTAGGGCGTGGTAAACCGTGCCCATTTCAAGACCGATGATACCGCCGCCCATAACAAGTAACTTTTTAGGTACTTCTTTAAGCTCTAGCGCATCTGTTGAATCCCAAATACGTGGGTCTTCATGCGGAATGAAAGGTAACTTAATTGGGCGTGAACCCGCAGCGATAATTGCATTGTCAAATGTTACTGTCGTTTGACCGTCAGCACCTTCAACAACGATTGAATTAGGACCTGTGAACTTACCGTAACCGTTAACCACGTTAACTTTACGCATCTTAGCCATACCGCCAAGACCGCCAGTAAGTTGGGTAATTACTTTATCTTTCCATAGACGGATTTTATTAATATCGGTTTGTGGCTCGCCGAAAATCACGCCGTGTTCTGCCATTGCTTTTGCTTCTTCAATAACTTTCGCTACGTGAAGCAGAGCTTTTGATGGGATACAACCCACGTTAAGACACACACCGCCTAGGGTACTATATTTTTCGATTAAAACCGTATCCAAACCTAAGTCTGCACAACGGAATGCCGCAGAATAACCAGCAGGGCCTGAACCGACTACTACTACCTGGGCTTTAATTTCTTTGCTCATCATGACCTCGTTGTAAGTCTTTTATCCCTAACAGGCTATCAGCTATGCTGTAATATTCATTCAGAATTTACGTTCAAACTGAGCAACAAGTTTACAGACCTGTTAACAAGATGAAAAATAAATTACTGTAGCCTGTGAGCTAAACAACAATTCCATGCCTACTCAACGTAGGCATGGCGTTGTGGATGTGAAACCTTATAGTACCAAACGACGGATGTCAGATAGACAACCATTTAGGTAAGTAATGAAACGTGCACCTTCAGCACCATCAATCACACGGTGATCGTATGACAGTGATAATGGAAGTTGTAGACGCGGTTCAAACTCTTTACCGTTCCATACTGGTTTCATTTCAGACTTAGATACACCAAGGATACCTACTTCTGGTGCATTCACGATTGGTGTGAACGCAGTACCACCTAAGCCACCAAGGCTTGAGATAGTGAAACAGCCACCTTGCATATCTGATGCCGTTAGCTTACCAGCACGTGCTTTCTTAGAGATAGTCATTAGCTCTTCAGACAGCTCGTAAATACCCTTCTTGTTCACGTCTTTAAATACAGGAACAACCAAGCCATTCGGGGTATCTACCGCGATGCCGATGTTGATGTATTTCTTCAAAATCAAGCTCGCGCCATCATCAGATAGTGAAGAGTTGAATGAAGGGAATGCTTCTAGTGCTTTCGCTACTGCTTTAAGAATGAACACTAATGGCGTGATTTTCATGCCAGTGTCTTTCTTCGCTTCGATAGCATTTTGGTCTTTACGGAATGCTTCAAGCTCAGTGATATCTGCATTATCCCACTGAGTAACGTGTGGGATCATTACCCAGTTACGGTGCAGGTTAGCGCCAGAAATCTTCTTAATGCGAGAAAGCGGTTTAACTTCTGTCTCACCAAACTTGCTGAAGTCAATCTTCGGCCAAGGTAGTAGACCTAATGCAGCGCCATCGCCTTTACCTGAAGCCGATGCTGCTGCACCAGACTCAAGACGCTTAAGTGCATCTTTAACGAAGCTTTGAACGTCTTCTTTAAGAACGCGGTTCTTACGGCCAGTACCTTTAACTTTCGCAAGGTTAACGCCAAACTCACGTGCTAGACGACGAACAACAGGTGATGCGTGTGCATAATCGTTGTTTTCTTCAAAGTCGCCCGTTGTTGCTGCCGGAGCAGATGCAACAGGTGCCGCTGTAGGTGCCGGAGCTGCTGCTTGAGCAGGTGCTGCAACTGCTACCGCTACAGGTGCTGCGCCAACAACGTCAAAGATCATGATCAATGAACCAGTAGAAACCTTGTCGCCAGCAGCGATTTTGATTTCTTTGATAGTACCAGCGAACGGTGCAGGTACTTCCATTGATGCTTTGTCGCCTTCAACAGTAATTAAAGATTGCTCTTCTTCTACTGTATCGCCAACTGCAACCATGATTTCAGTTACTTCAACTTCATCACCGCCGATATCTGGAACATGAACTTCTTTCGCTGCTGCAACGGCTGGAGCTGCTGCTACAGGTGCTGCTGCTTGAGCAGGAGCCGCTACTGGCGCAGAGCCAGCAACTTCAAAAATCATTACCAGTGAGCCAGTTGATACTTTATCGCCAGCTGCAATTTTGATTTCTTTTAATACGCCAGCAAACGGTGCTGGTACTTCCATTGACGCTTTATCGCCTTCAACAGTAAGTAGTGACTGCTCTTCTTCGATGCTGTCGCCGATAGCAACCATGATTTCAGTTACTTCAACTTCATCACCGCCGATATCAGGCACGTGTACTTCTTTCAGTTCAGCTACCGCTGCTGCTACAGGCGCGGCAACAGCTGCTGCTTCAGCTACAGGGGCAGCAACGACTGCGCCTTCAGCTTCAAAGATCATGATCAATGAACCAGTAGAAACTGTGTCACCAACAACGATTTTAATTTCTTTCACGATACCCGCTTGAGAAGCAGGCACTTCCATTGATGCTTTATCGCCTTCAACAGTGATCAGTGATTGATCTTCTTCAACCTTGTCGCCAACGCTAACAAGAATCTCAGTTACTTCAACCTCATCCGCACCGATATCAGGTACATTAATTTCGATTGCCATTATATTTGCCTCTTACGCGTATAGCGGGTTGATCTTGTCTGCGTCAATGTTGAATTTAGCAATTGCATCTACAACTACAGAATTCTCGATGTCACCACGTTTTGCCAATTCAGAAAGTGCAGCAACAACAACGTAGCCTGCATTAACTTCAAAGTGACGACGTAGGTTAGCACGGCTGTCTGAACGACCGAAGCCATCAGTACCCAGTACTTTAAATGACTCAGAAGGCATGAACGCGCGAACTTGTTCTGCGTAGTTCTTCATGTAGTCAGTCGCAGCGATTGCAGGCTCAGAACCCATAACCGTTGTGATGTAAGGAACTTTCTGCTCAGCTTGTGGGTGCAGCATGTTGTAACGCTCAACATCTTGACCGTCACGGGTCAATTCGTTGAATGATGTTACCGAGTAAACATCAGACGCTACACCGTAGTCTTCACTTAGAATTTGAGCCGCTGCGCGTACTTCATTCATGATCGTACCAGAGCTCATTAACTGAACTTTAGACTTCTCACCTATGTAAGACTCAAGCTTGTAGATACCTTTACGAATACCTTCTTCTGCGCCTTCTGGCATACCAGGCATGGCGTAGTTTTCATTCATTACTGTTAGGTAGTAATAAATGTTCTCTTGCTGTTCACCGTACATGCGACGAATACCGTCTTGCATGATAACCGCTAGCTCGTAAGCAAACGTTGGGTCGTAAGAGATACAGTTAGGCACTGTGTTAGCCATGATGTGTGAATGGCCATCTTCGTGCTGAAGACCTTCACCGTTCAAGGTTGTACGACCTGCAGTAGCACCTAATAGGAAGCCACGTGCTTGTTGGTCACCAGCCATCCACGCCATGTCGCCAACACGTTGGAAGCCGAACATTGAGTAGTAGATGTAGAACGGAATCATTGGTAAATCGTTGGTGCTGTATGATGTTGCAGCAGCGACCCAAGATGCCATTGAACCTAGTTCGTTGATACCTTCTTGCAGAACCTGACCTGAGTTTGCTTCTTTGTAGTAAGAAACAATGCCCTTGTCTTCTGGCGTGTAAGTTTGACCCGCTGGGTTGTAGATACCCACTTGACGGAACAGACCTTCCATACCAAAGGTACGCGCTTCATCACAGATGATAGGCACGATGTTCTTACCAATATTCTTATTTTTTAATAGAATATTTAGGGTACGAACGTAAGCCATAGTCGTAGAGATTTCACGCTTTTGCTCAACAAGCAACGGAGTGAACTCTTCAAGCTCAGGCACTTTAAATTCTTGAGTAAACTTAGGGCTACGCTTAGGTGTGTAACCTAATAGTGCCTCACGACGAGCGTGTAGGTAGTTATACTCAGCAGAGCCTTTTTCAAGCTCTAGATAAGGCAATGATTTAATTGCTTCATCAGAGATAAGGTCTTGTAGGCCTAAACGGTCACGTAGGTATTGAACATGAGTCATGTCCATTTTCTTCACACCGTGAGCGATGTTTTTACCTTCAGCAGCTTCACCCATGCCGTAACCTTTAACAGTTTTAGCAAGAATAACCGTTGGTTTACCTTGAGTGTCTTTTGCATTAGTAAATGCAGCAAATAGTTTTGATGAATCGTGACCACCACGTTTCAGTTCAAAAATTTGCTCATCTGTCATGTCAGCAACCAGTGCTGCAGTCTCAGGGTACTTACCAAAGAAGTTCTCACGTACGTAAGCGCCATCTTTAGATTTAAATGTCTGGTAGTCACCATCGATAGTTTCGTTCATTAACTGAAGAAGCTTACCAGTAGTGTCTTTTGCTAGTAGTGAATCCCAGTTGTTACCCCAGATCACTTTAACCACATTCCAGCCAGCGCCTTTAAATAGGCCTTCTAGCTCTTGAATGATCTTACCGTTACCCATAACCGGGCCATCTAGGCGCTGTAGGTTACAGTTGATAAGGAAACATAGGTTATCTAGCTTCTCACGCGCTGCAAAAGAAATCGCACCGCGTGATTCTGGCTCATCCATCTCGCCGTCACCTAGGAACGCGTAAACACGTTGCGCTGATGTGTCTTTAAGACCACGACCATTTAGGTATTTAAGGAAACGTGCTTGGTAGATCGCAGAGATAGGACCTAGACCCATAGATACCGTTGGGAACTGCCAGAATTCAGGCATTAACTTAGGGTGTGGGTATGAAGGAATACCTTTGCCATCAACTTCTTGACGGAAGTTATCAAGCTGATCTGCTGTTAAACGGCCTTCAACGAATGCACGTGAGTAGATCCCTGGAGAGATGTGACCTTGGTAATAAACCAAATCGCCGCCATCAACGTCATTAGGTGCACGGAAGAAGTGGTTAAAACATACTTCGTAGAAAGCAGAAGCAGACTGGTAAGACGCCATGTGGCCGCCTAAGTCTAAATCTTTCTTCGAGGCACGCAATACGATCATGATTGCGTTCCAACGAATGACAGAACGGATACGACGCTCTAGCGTAGTATCACCTGGGTACGCAGGTTGTTGCGCCGCAGGAATCGTATTAATGTAATTAGTGTTGATGCCTGTTGCCATATCAACACCATCTAAACGTGCTTTATCCAATACTTGCTCTAGTAAGTACTGGGCGCGTTCAACACCTTCTTCACGGACTACTGATTCAAGAGCTTCTAACCAATCTTGAGTTTCCAGTACATCCACGTCACTCTTCATGACTTCAGACATGCGATCTATCCTTTCGTTATAATTTACTAAACTAACAATGTCGCGACTTGCAGATGGCCTTTGGCTGATAAAGAACCCTAGTCAAGCCCGTCCTTGCGTTGTTGAATTCGACGGAGAGAGCGTTGACGTCTGCTATCTTCTCGCGATAAATCCAACAAAGTCTCCTCGATGTAAGCCAAATGTGCGTGGGATGCTTCTCGTGCCTTTTCCGGCTGCTTAGAAACAATCGCTTCAACAATATTGGCTCGATGCTTACTAACCTTATTCACCACCTCTTGGTGACGATTAAGGTGTTCAAAATTCTGTAATACATTTTGTTCTAACAACGGCGCTAAACTGCGAATAATGTGTAATAACACCACATTATGGGCTGACTCTGTAACCGCAATAAGGCATTGCATTACCGCAGTTGCTTCAGCGGCTAAATCGCCTTGCTGTTGTGCTTGCTGAATTCGCGTATGACAATCTTTAATACGATCAAAATCATCATCATTACCACGCAGGGCCGCATAATATGCCGCTAATCCCTCTAACGCATGGCGTGCTTCAACTAAATCTAATTGTGTTTCTGGGTGTGCGGCTAATAAATCAAGTAATGGATCAGAAAAACCTTTCCATAAATTCTCGGTCACAAAGGTGCCGCCACCTTGACGACGAGTCAGTAAATGTTTGGCTTCTAAACGTTGAATTGCCTCACGAACAGAAGGGCGAGAAACATCAAATTGCTTTGCTAGTTCACGCTCAGGAGGCAATTGTTGCCCCGGAGATAATGTTCCCTCAACAATCAAACACTCAAGCTCTTGCTCGATAGCGTCACAAAGTTTAGGTTGGCGAATACGTTTATATGTCATTATGATGAATGCTTCTTATAATCAATCTGCTTCATAACAAAACTAACAATACGGGTAATTGGTATTACCAATTTGCTGACGTGCAAAGTTTACAGAAATAATCGTAAAAGTCCACACTCGACTTGATTGAAATCATAGAATCCGCTTTGTTTAACAAAAAATACACATCAACACCAATAACAACCAACAAACACAATCACGTTAAGATACAGACCGCACTAAAAATCAAGGCGTACAAAGCATTAATAAGCAATTTGTTTGCTTTCTTATCAACAACATAGTCAGTAACTATCAAGAAATAATCGCTTACAACTGGCTTTTATAGCATTGCCAATCAAACACTAACCCAGGGTCAGTTTTACGCCCAGGTGCAATGAATTCATGGCCAGTTACCCGCTGGCGAGTGATGGCAGGATAGCGCTGCATGATTTTCTGGGTGAGTGTGGCTAGGGTTTCATACTGATAAGCGGTGAAGGGTAAATAATCACAGCCCTCAAGTTCAATTCCAATCGAATAATCATTACATTTGTCGCGCCCTTCAAAGCAAGAAACCCCTGCATGCCATGCGCGAGCATTAAAGGGTACGAACTGAATAATACTGCCATCACGACGGATCAAACAGTGAGCCGAAACGCGGAACTGATGAATTAATGCGAAATAAGCATGTTCGTTAGGATCAAGTTGCCCAGTGAACAGTTGCTCAATATAAGGACCGCCAAACTCCCCCGGCGGTAAACTGATGTTGTGCACCACCAGCAATGAAATATCATCATCAGGACGCGGATCACAAAATGGCGATGGCACTTGCTTAACGTTATCGAGCCAATGGTGATGATTAATAGTTAGGGTCATATAAACCTCAAGTGGAAGTGATCAAGTCAATAAGTATCGAGTATCGAAACCAAAATTAAAACCTCTATCCCTCGCCCCTGTCTTTCCTCGTACCTTTTTCCTCCCTCCTACTTTTCCTCGCCCCTAACAACCTCTCCTCCTTGCCCCTTTCTCCTCTCGAAAACTGAATCTATTCCCTGTATGCTTTTGCTATCATTCGCGGTAATTCGATTACCGGCACACTCATGCAATGGATACGAAATGACAGCTATGGAACATAAACACGACAGCACCGCCCGCCTCGCTTACCTAAAACAGCAACTGCCACTGGAAATCACTCGCGCGGTTGCTGATACCCTGCGTGAAGATTTAGGCGGTGACATTGATGCCAGTCGTGACATTACCGCTAATTTAATTGCCGCTGATAGTTATAGCACTGCCACTATTATCACCCGTGAATATGGCGTTTTTTGTGGGCAGCTGTGGGCGAATGAAGTATTTGTCCAATTAGGTGGCGAAGTGGTGATTGATTGGCATGTCGCTGATGGTGAGGTAGTTAAACCCAACCAAGTGTTATGTACCCTTAAAGGTCCTTCACGGGTATTGCTCACTGGCGAGCGTAATGCGATGAACTTTATTCAAACCCTCTCAGGTTGCGCCACGCTTACTGCGGAATATGCTAACCAACTCCAAGGCACTAATACTCGTCTATTAGACACCCGTAAAACCGTTCCCGGTCTGCGCAGCGCACTTAAATATGCGGTTAGTTGTGGTGGTGGTTTTAATCACCGTATTGGGGTATTTGATGCCTATTTGATCAAAGAAAATCACATCATGGCGTGTGGTGGGATTGAGAAAGCGATTGCGGCTGCCAAGCAGCTCAACCCCGGCAAACCAGTAGAAATAGAAACTGAATCGCTAGCGGAATTAGAACAAGCGATTGCCGCTGGTGCAGATATTATTATGCTGGATAATTTCAGCCTAGAGATGATGCGTGAAGCGGTAGCTATTAATGCCGGTCGCGCGGCACTGGAAAACTCAGGTGATATTACCCTCGCCAATATTCGTCAGTGTGCGTTAACGGGGGTGGATTATATTTCGGTGGGTGCGCTAACTAAGCATGTACGGGCAATGGATTTGTCGATGCGGTTTAGGTAGGAGATAGGTTTCGAGGGGCGAGGTTACTAGTTTTCGAGGAAGAGCGCTTT
>SAMEA5043655__coassemble_185_pt1 | contig 12877 bp, 12 predicted proteins | sample SAMEA5043655__metabat2_low_PE_001 | metagenome-assembled genome bin SAMEA5043655 (sample SAMEA5043655) | Gadus morhua
GCCATTATGGTGGCCTATTTTTTTAGCTATTGATTAGGATTGCGGTTATTTATCAGAGTCATGTTACGTTAATTTGTTATTTTTATTCAAAAAATGAGGATTTATTATGAGTCTACAATGGATTGATTCACGTGATATTGCCATTGAACTGGTTGAGTTATACCCAGAGGTAGATCCGACTCAAGTACGTTTTACTGATCTTCGCGATTGGATCATTGCACTGGATGAATTTGACGATGATATTGATCATTGTAATGAGAAGATTTTAGAAGCGGTACAAATGTGTTGGATTGACGAACAATAATCGGCATAACGAAAAACAGGTTTTATTGTTGCCTCTAAAGGTTGATAAGCATAATCTTATTCGTTACAAAAATAGAATAACAATAACGCAGTAATTGGCATTTTTTAATGGCCTTAGCTGTGTGATATTTATCAAGGAGCTTATCAATGTCTACCATGATGTCAGTCTTTCTTTCTCATCACGTTGCGGAGAGTCACTGGGGTGCAAATGCACTCGTGAGTTTTAATACCGAAGGGACGCTTATCCATGTTACTGCAACAGATTCTTTAGGCAATATTCAACGAGCAGCACGTCGCTTGGATTCGCAGGGAATTAAACAGGTTACACTGATAGGATCAGAATGGAATCAAGAGGCGATTTGGGCGTTCGTACAAGGCTATCGTAATCCAAAAGCGGATAATACGGTGACTTGGGAACCACTAAATGAAACTGATGAAGTAGAACTGCAAGCACGGATTAAAACCACTAATTGGGTGTGCGATATTATCAATCAACCGGCAGATGTGGTTGCCCCTTCACAATTAGCAGCACGTGCTGGTGAGTTTATTAAATCGTTAGCGCCACAACATGTCACCTATAAAATCGTTAAAGGTAACGACTTATTAGATGAAGGCTGGAATGGTATTCATGCAGTAGGTCGTGGTTCTGATCACCGTCCAGCAATGCTACGTTTAGATTACAATCCTACCGGTGATGCTGATGCGCCAGTTTTTGCATGTATCGTTGGTAAAGGTATTACCTTTGATTCTGGCGGTTATAGCATCAAGCCATCAGCAGGTATGGCATCAATGAAAGCAGATATGGGCGGCGCAGCATTAGCGACTGGTGGTTTAGCGTTGGCAATGGCACGTGGGCTTAATAAGCGGATTAAATTAGTACTATGTTGTGCTGAGAATATGATTTCAGGCCGCGCACTAAAATTAGGCGATATCATTAAATATAAAAATGGTAAAACCGTTGAAGTGTTAAATACCGATGCCGAAGGACGATTAGTCTTGGCTGATGGTTTAATGTATGCCAATAGCCAACACCCTGAGTTGATCATTGATTGCGCGACGTTAACAGGCTCTGCCAAAATGGCATTGGGCAATGATTACCACGCGTTATTGAGTTTTGACCAAGACTTATCGCGCCAAGCATTAGCGGCAGCAGCACAAGAAGGTGAAGGTATGTGGCCGCTACCTTTAGCTGAAATCCACCGTAATATGTTGCCATCAAATTTTGCTGATCTTGCCAATATTTCTAACGGTGATTTTATGCCAGGAGCCAGTACAGCGGCGGCATTCTTGTCGTATTTTGTTGATGATTATCAGCAAGGTTGGATGCATATTGATGCCAGCGGTACGTATCGTAAGAGCGGTAATGATCAATGGGCTGCAGGCGCAACAGGTATGGGTGTTAAAACCTTAGCCCGTATTTTAGCGCAATAGTAACCGTTAAAAAATAAAGCCTTCTTAATGATTTTGTTTCTAGTTAAAATCGTTTAAGAGGGCTTTTTTGTGTTTAAATTACGCTAAATAAAAAATATAGACTATAAATAAAACAAGAGGTTATCAATAATGTTGACAGTTAATTTATCAAAAGAGCCTGCTCGTGCTCCTTGGGGTATCAATGCATTACTCAGTTACCAAGCTGATAGTGTTACTGTGCATTACGATGCTGCATTTAGTTTACGGCGTATTCAACAGGCGGGTCGACAACTTCAAGCTCAAGCGATTGAAGCGGTCAGTTTACAAGGTGATGGTTGGAACTATGAACGCCAATGGGCATTTTATTGTGGTTTTGCCGCGACGATGCATGCAGTTACTATAAAATGGGCATCGATTGATGAAGATGAACTTGAGCTGTTAAATGCTCGTCGACACAGCCATGATTGGGCACGCCAGATCATCAATGCGGGTCCTGATACAGTATATCCACAAAAATTAGCTCAAGCGGCAGTCGCTTTTTTATCGAATATTGGTGGCGAACATATCCATTCTCAAATGATTGTTGGTGATGAATTGCTCGCTGATGGTTGGGTGGGTATTCACAGCGTTGGCCGTGGCAGCCAACATCCACCGGTATTGCTAGAAGTTGATTATAACCCAACCGCCGATCCTGATGCGCCCGTGAGTGCGTGTTTAGTGGGGAAAGGGATCACCTTTGACTCTGGTGGCTATAGTTTAAAGCCCAGTGCCGGTATGGTCAGCATGAAGTGTGACATGGGGGGCGCTGCGACAGTTACTGCTGCATTAGGGTATGCCATTGCACAAGGGTTAGCTCAACGGGTCAAACTTATTCTTTGTTGTGCTGAAAATATGGTGTCAGGCGATGCTTATAAGCTCGGCGATGTGCTAACGTATAACAATGGGGTATCAGTTGAAATCGTCAATACTGATGCCGAAGGTCGATTAGTATTAGCGGATGGCTTGTTATTGGCCTCTGCCACTAAAGCACCGTTAATTATTGATGCTGCGACGTTAACGGGCGCGGCAATGATGGCGGTGGGTAGCGACTACAACGCTATTTTTGGTTTTGATAAAGCATTATTAGCGCGTGCACAACAGTTATCAGAATTGGTTAATGAGCCTGCATGGCCATTACCGCTAGAAAAATGGCATCAAGATTACTGTCCGTCTGCGTTTGCAGATACCGCCAATAGTCGTGTTCAAAAAGGTGGTGGTATGGGCGGCGCATCTAATGCTGCTGGGTTTTTATCGCGCTTTGTCGATACTGATAATAGCCGTTGGATTCATTTCGATCTGGCAGCATGTTATCGTGATAGCGCTGATCCACGTTGGGCAGTCGGTGCGACGGGCTTAGGTATTGCAAATATTGCAGGATTACTATTGTAAGTAATCTTGCTTATCAGTGGCTACTAAGTAAATGGACGGCAACTAGACTCAAAAGGAAACTATAATAATGACAATAGAAAAAACTTTTTCAATCGTAAAGCCGGATGCTGTTAAACGAAATTTAATTGGCGCTATTTATCAACGTTTCGAAAATGCAGGATTAAAAATTGTAGCGGCAAAAATGCTACAACTCACTAAAATTCAAGCGCAAGGTTTTTATGCAGAGCATGAAGGCAAACCTTTTTTTGATGAATTAGTCGATTTTATGATATCAGGACCTGTGATGGTGCAAGTACTTGAAGGAGAGGACGCCATTGTTCGTTATCGAGAACTAATGGGTAAAACTAATCCTCAAGAAGCTGCTTGTGGCACTCTTCGTGCTGATTTTGCGATTAGTTTACGTTATAACTCTGTTCATGGCTCAGATAGCCCTGTATCGGCTGAGCGTGAGATTGGCTACTTTTTTGCCGCTGATGAATTATGTCCTCGCAGTTAATGATTGCGTTGCGGTGAAAAAATAAGCAAAACCAAATACTAAAGGGAGGCTAAGGCTTCCCTTTATTATTTTAAGCGCCAAGATTGTTATAACCACTAAAATAACCATACAGTGAACGGGTGGAAACCCGCGGCTAAAGGCTGTACAATTTCGCGCCTTAAACCCTGATAGCTATGATGAGACTGTCAATTGCAGATCTCCAAGTTATAAAGGCGCAGCAATAGTCATTTTTAGTGAGGCACCAACCGATGACAACTGTCAAAATTAATCTGCTGGATTTCGATCGCAAAGGTCTGCGTAAATACTTTGTCGAAGAGCTAAATGAAAAGCCATTCCGAGCAGATCAGATAATGAAATGGATATATCATTTCGGTTGTGATGACTTTGAGCAAATGAACAACATTAATAAAAAGTTGCGTGAAAAATTACAGCGTGTTGCTGAAATTCGTGCACCTGAAGTTTCTAACGCACAATATTCGACTGACGGCACTATCAAATGGGCAATGCGTGTTGGCGATCAAGATGTAGAAACGGTTTATATTCCTGATGAAGATCGCGCAACCTTATGTGTTTCTTCTCAAGTAGGCTGTGCACTTGAATGTAAGTTCTGTTCAACGGGTCAACAAGGCTTTAACCGTAATCTGCGTGTCTCTGAGATTATTGGTCAGGTGTGGCGTGCAGCGAAAGAGATCGGTCTTCAAAAAGAAACGGGTCGTCGTCCTATTACTAATATCGTAATGATGGGTATGGGTGAGCCGTTACTGAACATGAAAAACTTAATTCCAGCATTAGAAATTATGCTTGATGATTTAGGTTTCGGTTTATCTAAGCGCCGCGTTACCGTATCAACATCGGGTGTGGTATCAGGTTTAGAGCAAATGATCGGTACTATCGACGTTGCGCTGGCTATTTCATTACATGCACCGACAGATGAATTACGTTCGCAAATTATGCCAATCAATGATCGTTGGAATATTGAAACGTTTTTAGATGTTGTTCGCCGTTATGTTGACTCAACTAATGCTAACCGCGGTCGTGTAACGATTGAATATGTGCTACTGGATCATGTTAATGATGATATGGAGCATGCGCGTCAGTTAGGTCGCCTATTAAAAGATACCCCAGCGAAAATTAACTTGATCCCGTTCAATCCATATCCGGGTTCACCGTACAAAAAACCTAGTAATTCACGTATAGATCGCTTTATGAAAACGCTAATGGAGTATGATTACACCGTAACTGTACGTAAAACGCGTGGTGATGATATTGATGCTGCATGTGGTCAGTTAGTCGGTGATGTTATTGACCGCACAAAACGTACCCAAGCTAAATTACCAGTGGGTGAGCCTATTGCTGTTAAAACCCTTTAATTAGATTAGCGATTATAATCTCTTCGCGGTTTAACATGGATGTTAAGGTGAATAAAAATGATACGATGGATGAACTATCCATTATTTTCTTGTTTACTGTTGGCCGGATGTGCCACTGTGACGGTAGAAGATAGCGCTGAACAATTTAATGCCATTGATGCTGCTGAAGCACGAATGACATTAGGGTTAAATTATTTAAAAGTAGGCCAATGGCAACGTGCAAGTGAAAATTTGGAGCAAGCATTAGCTTATGCACCTGATTACTATCGTGTACAAAATGCGATGGCCTATTATTATCAAAAGGTTGGAGAAATAGACGCCGCTGAAAAAATGTATAAAAAAGCCTTAAAGGATGCACCTAAAAATGGTGATGTACTTAATAATTATGGGGCATTTTTATGTAGTGAAGGGCGTTATGACGAAGCCATCAGTGCTTTTGTTAAAGCCATCAACCAACCTTACTATTATCTTATTTCGGCAAGTTATGAAAACGCAGGTTTATGTAGTAGTAAACAAGGCAATGACGTACAAGCGATAGATTATTTTGAAAAAGCACTTTCTCATGATCCATATCGTCCGAAATCAATGTTACAACTGGCACGACTAGAATTAGACGCTAATAATTATAAAGACGCTCGTGTACTGTTGTTTAAATTTAATAAGCGATATGGGCATACAGCAAATAGTTTGTTGTTGCTTATTCAGTTAGAAAACCAAACTGGACGGTTAACTTTGGTCACTAAATACGCTAACTTATTAAAAGAACAATTTCCTGATTCTCAGCAATATCAGAATTATCTAGCCAATGAATACTGAACATAACGATTCACCACAACCAGATAATGTTGCACGACCAGGCGATATGCTTCGTCAGGCGCGAGAGCAACTTGGATACTCGCAAATAGATATCGCGAATCGATTACGATTACGCTTATCTGTTATTAATGATATCGAAAATAACTGTTTTGATAGTGCTACGATATCTACATTTACCAGAGGGTATGTGCGTTCGTATGCAAAATATGTAGGGTTAGATGATGTTGCTGTAGTTGCCTTGTTAGATGATTACGGCCACTCAAAACCTAAAGCACAAGAAATGCAAAGTTTCTCACGTCGCACTAACCGTGAGGCGCATGATAGCCGTATAATGGGGTTAACATGGATTTTAGCCGTGATCTTTGTTGGTGTTACTGCTGTATGGTGGTGGCAAAACAGTCATTTAGATCGCGACCTAACGCCAGCGGTTGATGTTGCTAATGTTGAAGCGCCAACGGTTACTACTCCTGTTGTAGAACCATCAGCAGTGGTCACTACTACCTCAAGTAATGTCGCTGTCACTGATGGAACAACAACGAATGTTCCAGCAACAACAGTGGTAACAACGGTAGCTACTGATGCCGATGCAACTCAAATACCGGCGGTGAATACTGAAGCCGTAACGCCTGCTGTTGAACCTGTAGTAGCAACGACAGCAGAGAGTGAGATAAAAGATCCAGCGACAGTGACACCTGTTGCGATCCCTGAGGTTGAAGCGGCACCAACATTACAATTAACGTTTGCTGCCGATTGTTGGGTTGATATTCGTGACGCGAATGGTAAACGTCTCGAAAGTGGTATTAAGACAGCAGGTCAAACACTTGATATTAATGGCAAGGCACCATTCCGAGTTCGACTTGGTGCACCGAGTGCCGTTAAAATAGAAATTAAAGGGCAACCTTTCGATCTTAGCCGTTATCCGGCAGGTCGACCTGTAACGCTAACGTTGCCGCAGTAATAGAGAATGATAAAACATGCATAACGAATCACCCATTATACGTCGTCAATCAAGCCGAATTTATGTCGGTAATGTTCCTATCGGCGATGGCGCTCCGATTGCCGTTCAGTCAATGACCAACACCCGAACGACGGATGTTGAGGCAACGGTTGCGCAAATTCGCGCGTTGGAAAAAGTAGGGGCAGATATTGTTCGTGTTTCAGTGCCGACAATGGATGCCGCCGAAGCGTTTAAGTTAATTAAACAGCAAGTCAATGTTCCTTTAGTTGCTGATATCCATTTTGATTATCGCATCGCATTAAAAGTGGCTGAATACGGCGTTGATTGTTTGCGTATTAATCCGGGTAATATTGGTCGTGAAGATCGTATTCGCTCTGTGGTTGAATGTGCGCGTGATAACAATATTCCAATTCGTATTGGCGTTAATGGCGGTTCGTTAGAAAAAGAAATTCAACAAAAATACGGAGAGCCAACGCCTGCTGCTTTAGTTGAATCAGCTTTGCGTCATGTTGAGATTTTAGATCGCCTTAACTTTGATCAATTTAAAGTCAGCGTTAAAGCCTCTGATGTGTTTTTAGCGGTTGAGTCTTACCGTCAGTTAGCGAAGCAAATTATACAGCCATTGCATTTAGGTATTACTGAAGCGGGCGGCGCGCGTGCAGGTTCAGTGAAATCTGCTGTGGGCTTAGGAATGTTATTAGCGGAAGGTATTGGTGATACTTTACGTATTTCATTAGCCGCCGATCCTATTGAAGAGATCAAAGTTGGTTTTGATATTTTAAAATCACTGCGTATTCGTTCGCGTGGGATTAACTTTATTGCTTGTCCAACCTGTTCTCGTCAAGAGTTCGATGTTATCGCAACGGTTAATGAATTAGAGCAACGTTTAGAAGATATCGTGATTCCAATGGATGTTTCTATTATTGGTTGTGTGGTTAATGGCCCCGGTGAAGCAGAAGCATCACATTTAGGCATTGCTGGTGGTAGTCGTAAGAGTGCGTTCTATGAAGATGGTATTCGTCAAAAAGAGCGCTTTGATAATGACAATGTGATTGATCAACTTGAGGCGAAAATCCGCGCAAAAGCCTCAATGTTAGACCTAAACAATCGCATTGATATTACGCAATAAGATAAAATAGCAAAAACCATGCTGTTATTGTGGCAGTATGGTTCACTATTTCTGCAATAAATTATATATTCGATTTAAATCCCCATCGAAAACTGAGAATAATCGTGGCGAAACAAATTCAAGCAATTCGAGGCATGAACGATTGCCTTCCAACACAAACTCCACTTTGGCAAAAAGTCGAAGGTACTGTTAAACAAGTGATCAGTGCATATGGTTACAATGAAATCCGTATGCCAATTGTTGAGTCGACACATTTGTTTAAACGTGCGATCGGTGAAGTTACGGATGTTGTTGAAAAAGAAATGTACACCTTTGATGATCGTAATGGTGATAGTTTAACATTACGTCCCGAAGGTACAGCAAGCTGCGTGCGTGCTGGGATCGAAAACGGTCTGCTTTACAATCAAGAACAGCGCCTATGGTACATGGGTCCAATGTTCCGTCATGAGCGTCCACAAAAAGGCCGTTACCGTCAATTCCACCAAGTTGGCGTGGAAGTGTTCGGTATTGATGGTCCTGATGTTGATGCTGAACTTATCATGATGACGGCGCGTTTATGGCGTGAACTTGGTATTAATGACCATGTTCGTCTAGAGTTAAATTCTATTGGTTCACTGCAAGCACGTGCAGAGTACCGTATCGCTCTAATTGCATTCCTTGAGCAACATATGGATGTATTAGATGAAGATGCTAAGCGTCGTATGTACACCAATCCATTGCGTGTTTTAGATACTAAAAATCCTGCGATTCAAGAAGTTCTTGTTGATGCACCAATGCTTTCTGCGTACCTCGATCCAGAATCAAAGCAACATTTTACTGGATTATGTGAACTATTAGACGCTGCTGGCATCAAATATCAAGTAAATGAACGCCTTGTACGTGGTTTAGATTATTATAACCGTACTGTATTTGAGTGGATCACTGATAGCTTAGGTGCACAAGGTACAGTATGTGGTGGTGGTCGTTATGACGGCCTAGTTGAACAACTAGGTGGTAAAGCAACCTCATCAGTTGGTTTTGCTATGGGACTTGAACGCCTAGTATTACTGATGGAAGCATTAGAGCAAGACGATGTTCGTCGTTCGGTTGATGTTTACATGGTAACCGCTGGAGAAGGTACTTTAGCAGCAGGTATGATGCTTGCAGAAAAATTACGTGATCAATTACCTCAGTTACGCATTATGTCTAACTTTGGTGGCGGTAATTTTAAAAAGCAATTTAAACGCGCTGATAACGTAGGTGCAGCAATTGCATTGGTTCTTGGTGAAAATGAAATTGCACAAAACACCGTAGTGGTTAAAGATTTACATGGTGGTGAACAAACAACCATAGCACAGGACGAGGTTGCCGCGAAGCTGGCAGCATTGATTTAAGAGAGGACAGGAAGTGAACGAGTACGCCACAGAAGAACAACAGGTTGAAGCGATAAAATCGTGGTGGCAAGATAACGGCAAAGCCGTTGTTCTAGGCGCCGTGATTGGTTTAGGCGGTCTATTAGGCTGGCGTTACTACCAGTCTGAAGTCCATATTGCTAAGCATTTAGCATCTGACTCCTATACTCAAGTAGTTACAGCTCTCGACAATAATAGTAAAACTGCTGTCACTGAAGCGCAAACGTTCATTGAAGCTAACAAAGACAGTCAATATGCTGTTTTGGCAGCGTTACAATTAGCGAAAGTTCAAGTTGAGAATAACGACCTTGATGGTGCGGTTAAGCAACTTAATTGGGTAATCAGTAACACTAAAGATAACGCAATTTTACCGTTAGCAGTAACGCGTTTAGCACGTATTTATGCCGAACAACAAAAATTTGATCAAGCTTTAGCGGAACTTAAAAAAGTTACAATCCCAAGTTGGAATGAAAATATTGCTGAATTACGCGGTGATATCTTATTGCAAAAAGGCGATATTCCTGCGGCACGTGAAGCATATATAGAAGCTCAGCAAGATGGTTCATCACCAGCATTGCAAATGAAGCTTAATGACTTAGCTCAATAAGGCGGACATGATGCATAAGGTGTTAAAACGAGCTTTAGCAGTCGCAATTGCTGTGAGTGTATTATCGGGTTGTGCGAGTGAAGTTGATTCAATTCATATGGCACCATTGCCAAAAGTTGATAATACCTTCACACCGAAAACAGATTGGAGTCGTAGCGTTGGTGACGGCGTTTCGGGGTATTATTCAAAACTGACCCCTGTGGTTGGTCAAGGCAAGATCTTTGTTGCTGATCGTAATGGTTTGGTTGAAGCTCTAGATCCCAATAACGGTAAAGTGTTATGGAAAAACGATCTAGAAAAAGACACGCGCGTTAAAATTTCTGGAGGCTTAGTATTAGCCGAAGGCAAAATCTTTATGGGCACTGAAAATGCGGATGTTATCGTATTAGATGCCGAAACAGGTAAAGAAGTTTGGCGTGCTAAAGTCGCTGGTGAAGTGTTATCAAAACCTTTAGTCGATAATGGAATTGTGGTTGTTAATACCAGTAGTGGTGTGCTAGAAGCACTTAACGCTGATACAGGTAAGAGCAAATGGCAAATCAGCAATGAGATACCAACGCTAACATTACGTGGCACCAGTTCACCGGTTGCTATTTCTGGTGGTGTTTTCTGGGGGCTATCAAATGGCCGTTTAGAAGGTGCAATCTTAAATGATGGTCGTGTGTTATGGCAGCAAGCTATTTCAACCCCTAAAGGTTCAACTGAAATTGATCGTTTAGTAGATGTAGATGCTGCGCCAGTGATTTCTGGCGATCGTTTATATGCTATTGGCTATAATGGTTCACTAGTATCAATTGATCTTCGTAGTGGTCAAATTGCGTGGAAGCGTAATTACTCATCAGCAACAAACTTTGTTGTTGACGGTAATGAGTTGTTCTTAGTGACCGCCAAAGATCATATCGTTGCCGTTGATGCGCGTAGTGGTACTGAACTGTGGCAAAACAAAGATCTTCAATATCGTCAACTGAGTGCGCCTGCTGTTATTGATGGCTATTTAGTAATGGGCGATGCTGAAGGTTACCTGCATTGGTTAGATACTCAATCAGGTGAATTTGTTTCACAAGAATCAATTGATGGTAGCGGTATTGCGGTACCGCCCGTTGCGCTAGACGATAATGGCTTTATTGTTGTGACCCGTGATGGTGAAATCAACAAAATGCAAATATCGAAATAAGTCGGTATACTGTCGCTAGATTAATTTGTCGGCTCCAGCTGTCTTATGCAGTTGGAGCCGTTGTTGTTATATCCGTTGTGTATATTATTGTCGGATGAAGATAAGTAAATATGCTTATTTGAGGCAAGAATGGACGGATTTATGTCAATTAAGACTATGAAAAATAAGAGGTAGTTATGATTCCTGTTGTTGCCCTTGTCGGGCGCCCAAACGTGGGTAAATCGACGTTGTTCAATCGTCTTACCCGCACGAGGGATGCACTAGTTGCAGACTTTCCTGGTTTAACTAGGGATCGTAAATACGGTAGAGCTGAGCTAGAAGAGCACGAATTTATTGTTATTGATACCGGTGGTATTGATGGCACTGAGGAAGGTGTTGAAACTAAAATGGCTGAACAGTCATTAGCGGCAATCGAAGAAGCAGACGTTGTACTGTTTTTAGTTGATGGTCGTGCAGGATTAACATCTGCCGATGAAGCAATTGCAAAACACCTTCGCAGCCGTGAAAAGCCAACATTTTTAGTGGTTAACAAAGTTGATGGTATTGACCCTGATACAGCGTGTGCTGAATTTTGGCGCTTAGGCGTTGATGCGATGTTCCAAATTGCAGCAACCCAAAACCGTGGCGTAACAGCGCTAATGGAACGTGCGTTAGCACCATTCTCTGACAAGTTAAATGCAGAGTTAGCGGCTGAAAATGGCGAAGAAGGTGGTGAGTTGACTCTTGAAGATTTAACCTCAGTTGCAGACATCGAGAAAGCAAACCTTTCTGAAGAAGATGCTGAAGCTGCGTATAAACGTCTCCAAGAACAACCAATTAAGATGGCTATCATTGGTCGTCCTAATGTGGGTAAATCAACGTTAACTAACCGTATTCTTGGTGAAGAACGTGTTGTTGTTTACGACATGCCGGGAACAACTCGCGACTCTATTTACATTCCAATGGAACGTGATGGTCAAGAGTACGTATTGATTGATACCGCAGGTGTTCGTCGCCGTAAGAATATGAGCATGGCGGTTGAGAAGTTTTCTGTTATTCAAACATTGAAAGCTATCGAAGATGCTAACGTCGTATTGTTAGTTATTGATGCGCGCGAGAATATTTCAGATCAAGACTTAAGTTTACTTGGTTTTGTACTGAACTCTGGTCGCTCATTAGTGATTGCTGTTAATAAGTGGGATGGTTTAGATAACGACGTTAAAGAGCGTGTTAAGTCTGAACTTGATCGTCGTCTTGGTTTTGTTGACTTTGCGCGTATTCACTTTATTTCTGCATTACACGGTACTGGTGTTGGTCACTTATATGAATCAGTTATTGAAGCATACAAGTCAGCAACTAAGCGTATCAGCACATCATTGCTAACCCGTATTATGCAAATGGCACAAGATGATCACCAGCCACCAATGATCCGTGGCCGTCGTGTGAAACTAAAATATGCCCATGCTGGTGGTTATAACCCACCAATTATTGTTATTCACGGTAACCAAGTAAATGACCTTCCTGGTTCTTACAAACGTTACCTGATGAACTACTACCGTAAGTCATTAGAAATGATGGGTACACCTATTCGAATTCAATTCCAGAATAGCGAGAACCCATTTGAAACGACAAAGCAAAAGTTGACTGTTTCTCAGGAACGTCAACGTAAGCGCTTAACCAGTGCTTTACACGATCGCAGAAAGTAATTTAGCGATATAGTGCGTTGTCTCTAAATGTAAAAACCCAGCCTTCGTGTTGGGTTTTTTTATAAGGAAAATATCATGGCTGCTGTTACGCCAACGAGTGTTACGCCAAC
>SAMEA5043655__coassemble_187_pt1 | contig 12669 bp, 9 predicted proteins | sample SAMEA5043655__metabat2_low_PE_001 | metagenome-assembled genome bin SAMEA5043655 (sample SAMEA5043655) | Gadus morhua
TAGCAACTAGCAACTAGCAACTAGCAACTAGCAACTAGCAACTAGCAACTAGCAAAAGGCTAGCTTTTCAAAACAGTATTACACATCGGTGGTAATACTTTTACGGGTTTTGGCTGCGGTTTTACTTTGGTAACAGGTTCAGTTTTCACCGGCGCTTTATAATTTGGCGACCACGAGGCAAGCTCGGTGCCACAACCATCACCAGCTGGCGGCGGCGTTTGTGGTTCACAAGTAGTACTCCCCTCAGGGCAATTTAATCGCACATGAAAATGGTAGTAATGACCAAACCACGGTCGAACTTTACTTAGCCAATCACGCTGTTTCCATTGCGTTTTACATAACTGTTGTTTGATCACGGGATGAACAAAAATACGTGCCACCCGATCATCACTTGCAGCAAGTTGGATTAATTGGGCTTGTTTGATCGTCCAATTATCAGCGTTGATCTGATATTTATTAATATCGACCATAGGTAAGGCTGAAATTGTTTTTAACGCCTGCTGTGATAACGGTTTTTCAGGTATACGTAACCAAATATCAGCATCTAGCCCAGTTTGATGGCTCGCATGACCGGATGAGAATCGCCCCCCTCGCGGCATCGCAATATCACCCACCAACACATTACCAATTTTTAGTTGTTGTGATTGCTTCATCAATTGCTGTAAAAATACAATCATTTCACTGTGGCCATAATAACGCCCACGCTCAGAACGTATTACTTGATAGCCCTCACCTTGAAGCGGTAAATTTTCACCACCAGCAAGACAACCATTAGCATAAGAACCAATTGAACTAGAATCGCCACTACTGGGTTGTTTGATTTTTTCCCATGGTGTCGCCATCACACTCTGGCTCATACACACCAGCATCAATCCCGTTATTATCTTCCTTAACACATTACTCTTCCTTTTAACTGTTCTGTACTGCTAATAATAACGCAACCTTCTGATGATGCAAAATTCACCCACTAAAAACCGTTTTGTTCAAGGTTAATATTGTCAACATCTCATGGTGATTCAAACACAAAAATTATTATTTTAATGTTATTTTTTACGTTAGTTATTTAATTAATCAGTCACAACAAGCAACAAATAATATAACACCATCATTCATTAACTGATGCTAACAACTATTTCTCCTTATAAAAAAAACATTTTTTATAAAAACAAATTAATTATTAACGCCGCCAGTTTAATATCGACTATTAAATAAACACCAATAACAATTATATTTGATATTTAAGATTGCATTTAGTTGCACTAAAAACTCAACCTTAGTGCCTACTTTGTTTTTAAATACAATACATCCGTTATCAATACTCTATTTAAAAGTAAAAAATACGAATTAAAAATAAAACAAACAAAAAACTAACACTCTGATTAAAAAGATAATATTGAAAAATTAGTTATTAGCACTTGAAAGATACGTTAACGTCACTTACCTACAAACAAAATAGTTAGCTATTTATTGCCACGCTTAACCTTTCTTGATAAATAAAATTATCTGCTAAAAAAATTATAGAAATATATTTACTATTAAAAATGGAACGTGAGTAAATATAATAGAACAATCGCCACCACAAACGATAACAATTATCATTCATTGTAATAAGACGGCTTATTTGATTTAAATCATAATAGCCCTATCATTCGTATTCATTAACTATTAATCATATTTAAATAGTTATATACATACTTTAATTTTTTATTCTACTTTTCTGAATCCCTGCTGTAATAGCAGTATTTGACGACCTTATATTCACCCATATAATGATATCTTAAATTTCACCCTCTTCTTTATTTCTAATAAGGTCTTTTGAGATTGAATATAAGTAGACGTCAATTATTTAAATTGTGCGCGGGGGCAGTAGCAACAACTACAATTGCTTCGCTTGCCACAGTTTCACAAAAAGCATGGGCTCAAGCTCGTGAATTCAAATTAACCGCAGCCAAAGAAACGCGTAATACGTGTTCTTATTGTTCAGTGGGTTGTGGCACATTACTGTATAGCACAGGTGCTACTGGCGGTAATATTAAACAAAAAGTATTCCACGTTGAAGGTGATCCCGATCATCCAGTAAGCCGTGGTGCATTATGTCCTAAAGGCGCGGGCCTAGCTGGTTTTGTAAACAGCGAACAACGTTTGAAATTCCCTGAATACCGCGCTCCAGGCTCTGATAAATGGCAACGTCTAACATGGGACGAAGCATTTAGCCGTATCGCTAAACTAATGAAACAAGACCGTGATGCTAACTTGGTAAAAACCAATGATGAAGGCACCACAGTTAACCGCTGGCTAACAACAGGCATGCTTTGTGCTTCAGCGGAAAGTAATGAAAATGGTTGGTTAACTCAGAAATTTGCCCGTGGTTTGGGTATGGTTCCTGTAGACACTCAAGCGCGTATTTGACACGGTCCAACGGTAGCAAGTCTTGCTCCAACATTTGGCCGCGGCGCGATGACCAACAACTGGGTCGATATTAAAAATGCCGACTTGATCTTAGTTATGGGCGGTAACGCAGCAGAAGCACACCCTGTAGGCTTCCGCTGGGCGATTGAAGCTCAAAAAACGAGAAACGCTGAAATCATTGTGGTTGATCCACGTTTCACGCGTACAGCAGCAGTCGCTGATCACTATGCACCGATTCGTTCAGGTGCTGATATTGCTTTCCTTTTAGGTGCGATTCGCTACCTGATTGCAAGCAGTCAAGTGAATCACGAGTATGTTAAAGCATACACAAACGCGAGCTTTATTGTACGTGATGATTACGCATTCCATGATGGTCTGTTCTCTGGCTATGACGCCGAGAAACGTCAGTACGATCGTAGCAGCTGGTTCTACCAACTTGACGATCAAGGCTATGCATTAAAGGATGAATCACTACAACATCCTCGCTGTGTATGGAACCTATTAAAAGATCACGTTGCACGTTATACCCCTGACGTTGTATCGAATATCACAGGTACGCCTGTTGATATGTTTGATCACATCTGTAAAGCACTAGGTAGCACAGCTGCGGATAACCGCGTTGCCACTATCTTATATGCGACAGGCTGGACGCAGCACTCTAAAGGCGCTGAAAACATCCGTTGTATGGCAATGATCCAGTTACTACTGGGTAACATGGGTATGGCTGGCGGCGGTGTTAACGCCCTACGTGGTCACTCTAACATTCAAGGTATTACTGACCTTGGCTTGTTAGCACAAAGTCTACCGGGTTACTTAAAACTGCCATCTGATAAAGATGTGGATTTAGCCGCTCACCTTAAGCACCACACACCAGTGGCACTTGAAGCGGATCAAACCAACTACTGGCAGCATTACCCTGCATTCTTCGTGTCATTACTGAAGTCTTTCTACGGCAAAAATGCAACGGCTGAGAATAACTTTGGCTACGATATGATGCCGAAGTGGGATCAAGGCTACGACATGTTGCGCGTGTTCGAGATGATGAACAAAGGTGAAATGAATGGCTATATCTGCCAAGGTTTCAACCCTGTTGCTTCAATGTCAAACAAGCAAAAAACATTAGATGCTTTATCTAAGTTGAAATACTTAGTGGTTGTCGATCCACTTGCAACTGAGACTTCTACGTTCTGGCAGAATAAACCTAACGTCAATGAAGTTGATACAGCAAGCATTGATACTGAAGTATTCCGTTTACCTTGTGCATGTTTTGCTGAAGAAGATGGCACCATCGTAAGTTCAGCACGCTGGCTACAATGGCACTGGAAAGCAGCTGATATGCCAGGAGAAGCCAAAGGTGATGCTGAGATCTTAGCCGGTATCTTCTTGAAGATGCGCGATATGTACCAACAAAATGGTGGTACATACCCAGATCCGATCCTATCTCTTGACTGGAACTACGCGATCCCTGCTGCGCCAAATACCAAAGAATTAGCCCAAGAACTTAACGGTAAAGACGCTAACGGTAAGCAACTATCAAGCTTTAGCAAACTAAAAGCTGATGGTTCGACTAATGCTGCTTGTTGGTTATACACCGGTAGTTGGACAGAAGCGGGTAACCAAACTGCACGTCGTGATAATAGCGATCCTTCTGGTTTAGGTATTGCACCTAACTGGGCATGGTCTTGGCCTGCAAACCGTCGTGTATTGTACAACCGTGCATCAACACGTCCAGACGGTAGCCCATGGGATAAAGCACGTACCTTGGTTGAATGGAATGGTAACAAGTGGGTTGGTCCAGATGTGCCTGACTTTAACGCTAAATTGCCACCATCAAGCAATGCGGGTCCATTTATCATGCAACCTGAAGGCGTAGGTCGTCTATTTGCACTTGATAAGATGGCTGAAGGTCCGTTCCCTGAGCACTACGAACCGTTTGAAACACCGATTGGTACTAACCCATTACATAAAAATGTGGTTTCAAACCCAGCGGCACGTTTGTTCAAAGATGATGCGGCTCAGCTAGGCACTAAAGAGGATTTCCCATTCGTGGGGACCACTTACCGTCTGACTGAACACTTCCATACATGGACAAGTCACTCTCATTTCAACGCGGTATTACAGCCTGAACAATTTGTAGAGATCGGGGTTGGTCTTGCAGAAGAGAAAGGCATTAACAATGCTGATATGATCCGTGTTTCATCTAAGCGTGGCTCCATTGTCGCTAAAGCTTATGTGTCTAAGCGTATTACACCACTGCATGTTAACGGCCAAGCTGTTCACACTGTTGGTATTCCTATTCACTGGGGCTACGAAGGCGATACTAAGCCGGGTTACCTTGCGAATACGTTATCGCCATGTGTCGGTGACGCTAACTCACAAACGCCTGAATACAAGGCATTTTTGGTTAACGTAGAGAAGGTGAAGTAAGCCATGGGTATGGAATCACAGAATATTATTCGTAGTTCTGCTACATCGTCGTTTACTCCATCACCTGATGCGCGTGAGCGTCAAATTCAGGTAACAAAGTTAATCGATGTGACGTGCTGTACGGGCTGTAAAGGCTGTATGGATGCCTGTAGTGAGTGGAACAATTTACGCGGAAAAGTAGGTACTTTTGAAGGTTCTTACCAAAATCCGCCTAATACGACTGCTGAAACTTGGACCACTATCCACTTCAAAGAAATTGAAGAAGATAACAAATTCAAGTGGCTATTTAGCAAGCATAGTTGCATGCACTGTTCAGATCCTGGCTGCTTAAAAGCCTGTCCTGAACCTGGCGCTATCGTGCAGTATGAAAACGGTGTTGTCGATTTCAACTCGGAAAAATGTGTCGGTTGCGGTTACTGTATCGCAGGCTGTCCATTTGATATTCCGCGTATGAACCCAGTTGATAACCGCGTTTACAAATGTACGTTATGCCTTGATCGCCTTCAGGCTGGTCAAGTGCCGTCATGTGCAAAAACCTGTCCAACAGGCGCACTGCGTTTTGGTCCTCGTGAAGAAATTCTTGAGTATGCCAATCAACGTGTTATTGCACTACAAGCAAAAGGCCATAAAAAAGCCGGTATCTACAACCCACAAGGTGTTGGCGGTACACACGTAATTTACGTTCTGCACGATATCACTGATCCTGAGCGTTACGATCTACCTAAAGATCCTAAAATCAGCGAAACAGTGACGTTATGGAAAGATGATCTCAAGCCACTAGCCGCTGCAGGTTTAGTGGGTACTTTAGCCCTTGCTGCTATTCACCGAGTAACGGTTGGTCGTAGCCGTGTGGCTGAAGATGAAGGAGATGAGAAATGAGTTTGAACCAAACAATTTTACGTCATAAACCTTTAGATCGTGTGGTGCATTGGACGGTAGCGTTAACAGGTATCTGGACTTTATTGTCTGGTCTATCTTTTATGTTTGCCCCACTGCACTTCCTTAGCTACGTCTATGGTACGCCACAACTTGCGCGCATTTTGCATCCATTTGGTGCGATTGTGATGACAGTTGGGCTATTTTTCTTAGTGATCCGTTACTGGAGTCATAACCACTTTGAAAAAGGTGATCTCCAGTGGATGCTAAAAGTTAAAGATGTTTTAACTGAAAACGAAGAAAACGTACCAGAAGCAGGTCAATACAACGCAGGTCAAAAAATGCTCCTGCGTCAGTTTATTGCTTGTGGCGTATTGTTGCTAGTAACGGGTCTGATTGCATGGCGCGCTTACTTTTCAGCGTATTTCAGCATCGATGTCATCCGTATCGCATTGATTGTGCATTCAATCACTGCCCTTGTGTTTGCCTTAAGTTTAATTATCCATGCCTATATGGCATATTGGGTAAAAGGCTCTATTGATGGCATGTTAGAAGGTAAGGTTTCTGCCGCTTGGGCGAAGAAACATCACCCACGCTGGTTCCGTTCTCTCTCTGACAACAAAGACCAACACTAACAACATAGCTCTAGAACGGATAAGCCTCATTGTTTATCCGTTCTTTATTTCTATACCAACCTCAGTTTACTGGGGTTGGTATTCTTATAATTGGATACCTACATGAGCGTTAAAATTTTAGATAAAGACACCATTATTAAACAAAAAAGTGATGGTTTTAGCCCACTGATCATTGGTCAACCTGCCACCATTTTTCATGCCCGCGCCGCACGTTTACGTCAGTTAGCACAAGACTCTTTTATGGCCGATTATCTATTATTAGCCGGACAAATCGTGCAGCAGCAAGTGCATTTAGTGGATACGTTTAATGGCGCTGTTCAACAGCAATTACACGCTAAAACCCTAACATGGCCAATTGAAATTGGCAGCTCTTGGCAAGCAATTTTAGATCCAATGCTAACCCAGTTAACCTCGGCACTCCGCCCTGTTGTTAGTGATGATATCGTTAAAGTTATCGATAATATTAGCCAAATTGATCAGCAAACATTGCAGCATTATTTTCATGCCTTACAGCAAAACCAAGCTGAACGCGTACCGGCTGATATTGCGATTATCCTTTGGAGTTGTATTAATACTTTAATGAGCTTAATCGTTGCCAATACTCAATTAGAATGGCAACCAGAAGCCAATGCTAAGCAATCACATTGTCCTCTTTGTGGTGGTGCACCTGCGGCAAGTTTAATTCAAGGCAGTGGTCATCGTTACTTACATTGCAGCCAATGTGAAGCACAATGGCATCGACTACGCGCTGAATGTACCCAATGTGGTGATGGCGAAAATATTCAACTGCAAAGTGAATCTTTAGAAGATAGTGTTCGCGCTGAAACCTGCAGTCATTGTCAAAGCTACCTAAAGATGTTGGTCCTTGAAAAGAACCCACAATTAGATCCTATTGCCGATGATCTTGCGACCCTAGTACTTGATCAAAAACTGAGCCAAATGGAATTCTATCGCAGTGGTTTCAACCCTTTCTTACTGCCTCTCGCTCAATAACGCTTTAGAGTAACGCTATGATTATTGCTACAGCTGGCCATGTCGATCATGGTAAAACCAAACTGTTACAAGCCCTTACTGGGATCAATGCCGATCGACTGCCAGAAGAGCAACAACGCGGGCTCACTATTGATTTAGGCTATGCGTTTATGGCTTACCACTCACCAAAATCTAACCAACAGCAACGGTTAGGTTTTATTGATGTCCCTGGCCATGAAAAATTCCTATCCAATATGCTCGCAGGCGTAGGCACCGCCCATCACGCAATGCTGATTGTGGCAGGTGATGAAGGCATGATGCCGCAAAGCTATGAGCACCTGACTATTTTGCGCTTATTAGCCATGGATAGTCTGACGGTGGTGATCACTAAATCTGACCTCACTAGCGTTGAACAACAACAGCAACTCGAAGCAACATTAAGCCAATTATTGTTTCAATATGGCTTTACTCAAGCGACTATTTTTCACTGTTCCGCGCACACTAATGACGGTATTAATGCACTCAAGCAACACCTGATTGAGCTTGCCGACAATGAACAACAGCATGATAATACGCTGAATTTTAAACTTGCTATCGACCGTGCTTTTCACGTTAAAGGCTCAGGTTTAGTGGTAACAGGAACTGCATTAAACGGTCAGATTAACGTTGGTGATAGCTTGTGTTTAGTCAGCCATAGCAATCTTAAAAAAGGCCATAGCCAGCCCCATATTGTGCGAGTGAAAAGCATTCATGCTCAAGGGCAAGCAACAGAATCTGCCACAGCAAATCAAAGGGTCGCGCTCAATATTAGCGGTGATATAGATAAAGCGAGCTTAAACCGTGGTGATTGGTTATTACACACAGCACCAACAACGATAATCAAACGGATCACAGTCAAATTAACCGCCAACCATCTGATTAAGCATTGGCAAAATATTCAAGTGTTCCATGCCGCTACTCACACCACTGGTCGCATTGCATTATTAGAAGATAAGCAATTAGCACTAGGTGAGACAGCCCTTGCTGAAATCACCCTTGATACGCCATTGTGTTTAACTGAGCAAGATCGATTATTACTGCGCGATCCCGCCCAAAAAATCAATCTTGGCAGCGCGATTGTGATTGATCTGCTGCCGCCTAATCGTGGCAAACGTAATCCGCAGCGACTTGACTATCTTAACCAACGAGCAAGTCTCAATTCGCTCAATGACATTATTGCCTTTAAGCTTCAACATGCTCCGCAATCACGCCAACAACTGCTTGAACAACATCAATGCCACACTGAAGTTATTAGTCAGCTATTAGCCTCTAATACAGCCATAGAACAATATGGTGATTACCTTTGTTTCGATAGCTATCTGCAGGCGCTACAACAACACATTATCGCCACACTAGAGCAATATCATCAACAGGCGCAAGATACTCTTGGTGTCGGTAAAGATCGTTTATATCGCATGACAGCGCTTAATCAGCCGCAAGTTATCTTTAATGCGATTATCAACCAATTACTCAACCAACAGTTGTTAGCAAATACCCGTGGTTGGTTGCATTTAGCAGCACATCAATTACAACTAACACAACCAGAATTACAATGTTGGCACCAAATAGAGCAATTGATGACAACCGATCCCCAACCATGGTGGATACGCGATCTTGCATCAGCAATGGGTGAGAATGAAGAGAGTTTACGTAAGTTGGGGTATAAATTAGCGCAGTTAAGCTACGTTGCTGCAATCGTAAAAGATCGCTATGTCAGTCATCAATATCTAGTACAGATGGCAACTGAGATACGTCAACATACCGCTCAACATCAAAAATTAGAAACCGCTGAATTTAGAAACATCAGTCAGCTCGGACGCAAGGTTGCGATTCAATTATTAGAGTATTTTGATAAGATTGGTTTTACGAAACGTAAGTTTAATTATCGCGAATTAAAAGATCAGGATTTATTGCAGGATTAACAATATATAGCAGCAAAGTGGCGGAAGAACATAGGAGTCGAACCTACCCAGGACTGCTGGCAGCCCTACCCGGATTTGAAATCCGGACGCATCACCGGATACGACGTTCTTCCTTTATTTTGAGGCTGTATTTTATTGCTTTAAGGTATAATTCGCAACCGCTATCTACCATTGATTAAGATAGCGGTTTCTTTTACAGATCAAATGGCTAAATAAACACCTATTTCATCTGCTGATCAAGATTTAAAATCGTTAGTGCATTGCTAACACTGGTCGCCAGCACATCAACCACACCTGAACGTAGGGCACCTAATAAGGCAAGGGCTTTACTGTTTTCTGCCGCAGTAACTACCACAGTCGGAATATGTCGCAGTTCATCCATGGTTAAACCAATCACCCGATCGCTCATCATGGTATCAGCTTGCTTACCTTGGCTATCAAAAAAGTCATAGCCCGCAATATCCCCAACAACACCTTTACGAATACGTGCTTCCACTATCTCTTGCGGAGTGAACCAGCCTAATTTGACCATATGGCTATTTTCATTCATGTCGCCAACACCCACTAACGCCACATCAGCGCGACGCGCACGATCTAAGGTTTCTTTAACAGTGCCGTTTTTCATGAATGCTTCTTTAACGATAATGTCTTCTACATAAGCAGGGGCATATAATGTTTCACTGATACCATCATATTTTTTCGCAAGTTGACGGCAAATATGATCGGCATTAATCGCATTACCTGAACGATGCGTACCACCAATTCCACACACAAAACGGCAATTACGGTGTGGCACTACACCAACATGATTCGCAATTGAGGCAATATTCCGGCCTTGTCCAACCGCCACAACCATATCATCCGATAGTGTCGCCGCCAGATAACCAGAGACGAGACTCGCGACTTGTTGGCGTTGAGATTCATCATCAGGCTGATCTAAAGCAATCAACGCTCGCTTCAACTTAAATCGTTCAATCAACTGTTGTTCTAATTTCTCACTAAATACTGGGTGATATTTAACCGTAATTTCAACCACACCTTCTTCTCGTGCGCGACGGAGTAAACGGCCAATTTTAGCGCGAGACATGCCAAAACGTTGTGATATCTCTTCTTGCGTAGCGCCTTCTTGATAGTAAGCAATAGCAATTTCAGTCAGCTGATCACTCTCAGCATGATTATTATCGTTATTCAAACTGCTCATCACTATGCCCTTTAGGTACTGATAATTAACTATAAAACGCCATTCTAACACTGCCGTATAAAATTTCGTAATTACTCACTGAATAACAAACAACAGCACACTTATCAAAAAATATTTTACTCAATTCAATCAACGACTTATAAATAAAAATCAACACTTATAACCAAAAATTAACATTACGTTAATATATTATATGCAATTAGTTTTTTTAATGTAAACTCGACGAATTCATAAACAAAAGTTATGCATGATAAATATCACTACATTTAGTGCAACTTATCATAAAAACAAATCAACAATATTAGGATTATAATTTTGTGAGCAAACATTTAAATTGGGTCGATTATGCAAAAGGACTTGGTATTATATTAGTCGTTTACGGACATATAAGTGAAGGTGTCTTTAATGCTGGTATGACAATGAATAGAAGCTTATATACAACTATAGATACTATTATTTATAGCTTTCATATGCCTCTTTTTTTCTTGTTATCTGGTTTATTTTTTACTTCATCTTTAACTAAAAGAGGCTTTAAAAATAGTATAATAAATAAATTTGATACTATATTTTATCCTTATATTATTTGGTCAATTCTACAAGGTATTATTGAAGCAACATTATCTAAATATACCAATGGTCATGTAACTTATACTGAAGTATTTAGTTTATTATGGGCACCAAGAGCACAGTTTTGGTTCCTTTATGTTCTATTTTTTACCTTTATCATTGCTAGCATTGTATTTATAAAAAATAGAAACACTAAATTAATGATCTCAATGGTGTGCTTTTTTTCTCTGATTTATATCTTCCAAAGCCATCTACCATCTATACATGTTTTTACTTTATGTTATGTACATATAGTATTTTTCTTTATTGGTATACTTGTTATCCACTTAGATTGGGTCAATAAAATCAATAATTTAAAATCTTTTCTTTTAATCTCTATTCTTTTTGTTATCAGCCAATATTGGTTTGTCATCATTGAAGGATTAGGTCGTTTAGATAAAGGGCTGGATTCTTTTATTGTTGCAATTATTACAATTGCATTTGTTGTCGCGTTATCAATGCAATTAGTTAAATTAAATATTCGTTTCTTAGCTTATATTGGTGAATCATCTCTTTATATCTATTTATTTCATGTTTTAATAGGAAGCGGGATACGGATTATTTTGCAAAAAGCATTTCATATTGAGTCTGCCTCTATTCAAATAATTGTAGGTTGTATCGGTGCAATTTGCTTATCATTAGTTTTTATTGAACTCACTAAAAAGTTTAATTTATCATTTTTATTTAAAGCTCCATGGGAAAGTTCTAGACAATAAAAGAAGATCATAACTAATATGTAAAAATAAAAAGGGATCAATGTTGATTCCTTTTTATTACTGCTATATATTTTTTGTAATTTATCACTCTACTTAATTTTTCAAACCAAAGAAAAGCATTCACTTTATTATTATTGATAATAATCCCCTACCAGTTAATAACAACTTCATTTTTCAATAGTCAAAGAACTTACCTTGTATCTTTAACATTGTGAACGAGTATCAACCCAGCCCTTTATTATCATCACTAATCAAAACTAATTTAATGACTTAACATTCCCTACAATGAATGCCCGCGAGGGCGATAGGGAATCGACTATCCGCATATTGTAGAGTTACACTTTCTGTTGGCATCTTGATACTCAAACTAAACCCCGTCATTCCCTACAGTGAGGTTACGAACGAGATAGGGAATCTATTATCAGCACGTTGTAGAGTTATTGTTTTCAATGCTATTTTAGCTAATTTTTTATCGGTATCTTTAATGCTCAAACACGTGATGAGTAGATCACGGATAGCTAGTGCCTACCTTCCGAGATGACGGATAATAGCCCGCGCTATTATCACCATTTTCTACAGACGAAAAAAAACCTGAATCGTTAGATTCAGGTTTCTTCAATAATGTGAAGTGGACGGGACTTGCCATTCCGAATATCAGCGCGTCCCCCGACGTGACTGGCCGCTAAGCTTCCCAATAAAAAGTCTAATCAACTGAACTGCCACTCCGCAGTGTCTATTCAGCATTATTTCGTATTTATACAGACGAAAAAAAACCTGAATCGTTAGATTCAGGTTTCTTTAATAATGGCGGAGTGGACGGGACTTGCCATTCCGAATATCAGCGCGACCCCCGGCGTGACTGGCCG
>SAMEA5043655__coassemble_189_pt1 | contig 12602 bp, 10 predicted proteins | sample SAMEA5043655__metabat2_low_PE_001 | metagenome-assembled genome bin SAMEA5043655 (sample SAMEA5043655) | Gadus morhua
AAATGGACCATCAGATGATGAATATGAAAAGTATGTCTGATGTAGGTATGCCTGCGGCAGGTTCAAAACCCGATAAAGTGGCCTATGTCATTCTCTCGGATGATATGCAAATCACCTTCAAACAACCTGTCGATATCAAACCTAATGATGTGGTGCAATTTGTCGTTATCAACCAAGGTAAAATGGCGCACGAATTTTCAATTGGCTCTCCACAAGAGCAAGCACAATATCGAAAGATGACGAAAGATCATCAAGCTGATAATGGCAATACCGTCACCATCGCCCCAGGAAAAGCCAAGCAGGTATTATGGCACTTCCATGGCAGTAACAAAGTAGAGCTTGCTTGTAATATGGCAGGACATGCCGATGCTGGAATGACGAAAACAATTACGTTATAGCAAAGAAGATAATTACAGCCAATAAAAAAGCAGCTTCAATAGAAGCTGCTTTTAATATTTATTTGCAACGAAGACAATTACTTCTCGTCAGTCGTTTCTTCTAATGATTCTACACCACGAAGGTTGATCTGTAGTGCTTGTAAAAAGTTACGCAATACTTGATCTTTACACTCACGGTAGTGCTTATGATCCACTTTACGGAAGAAAGCACTTAATTCATGCTTGCTTAAACGAAAATCAACTAACTTCAATAAATCAAGCACTTCTTCTGCTTTTAGATTTAGTGCAATTTGTAATTTTTTAAAAATAATATTATTTGTGATTTTCTGCTCTGGCGCAGGCTGAACGCCTTCTTTTTTGCCACGCTTTTGATTAATAAAGCCATTTAAGAAAATAGCAACTTGCTCATCAGAACAGCTTTTATAACCTTCAGCTTCATCGCCTTTTAACCAGCTACATACTTGCTCACGTGTTACTTCACAGTCAGCAGCAGCGAAAATAGCGATCATCTCACTATCATTTAATTCAAAAGTATAGCGAACACGGCGCAAAACATCGTTATTAGTCACAATTTATCCAATTTAGTATGCTGTCGTTGCAATAACCACAGCGAAATTATCAGCGAAGAATAACAGATAATTCACCGCTATTCACCCGTATCTAGTAGCTTTTGTACATCAACTATGCCAATCATTGCTTTGTTTAATGGATTACTCTCTGCCGTAATTAATAATCGACCCGCGCCATACCAATGAATAGCTTCCCATTGCGAGTAAATACCTAACCGCTTATAAATCCCTGTTGACCAATCTGGTTTATTATTCTTCACTTTCACTAGCCAGATAAATGAATAGCCTAAGTATTTATTTTTTCGGTAACCAATGAATGCTAACGTTGCTGTTTGAGGATCATAATCAACGCCAGTAATTAAGCCTTTACTTGGGTATTCAGCCACTGGTTTTACGTGTTGTACTTTATCCGTTTCGGCTGTATTTATTTGATAAAACTTCGTTTTTTCATCTTTCCAGTTTTTAGTAAATAGCCACAGTTGATCGCCAACAACAGTAATCGCCTCACTGTCAAAATTATGCTTATTAAACCAGCCTTTTTTAAAATCACTATATTGATAATTTAATACTGCAGTCGGTACTACTGCTGGCTGCTGACTAAGCCCCTTTCGCGCAATTTTATAAATCACACCACCTTTACGTTTCGCCAGATTATTACCAATGTCACCAACATATAAAAATTGCTGATCTTGCGCCAGATCTTCCCAATCGCGATTACGGCTATTATTAATCGTTACTACTTGTGCAATACCCGTTAAATCATGATCTAACCGATAAAGTTTATTCTGACCATAAGTATCATTTTGAGTCCAAACGTCACCATCAATAACAGCCAATCCTGATGTTTCGTTTAGATATTTTGGCATATATGACAAAATATCCACATAAAGTGTTTTCCGCACAAAATAAGTAGCGGCCATACTGCATGATGACAATAATAACACTGCTATCAATACAGAAATAATTCTTTTAATTATCAAATTATTACCTGTAAAAAAACCAACAAATAAAAACACTAATTAATTATAATATCATTATATTTACTATATGAAAAACTAGCATAAATCATACAAAAGACCGAGATAAATAGGAAATTCCCACCATTACCAACCATAATTAATCCCAAACCTATTAATTTACGTTTACTCGGTATGGCAGGTAAATAATGATCACTATTCCACACCTCATTAAGTATAAACATAGCCTCACAGCTTTGTGCCTACTGTTAATAAGTTTCCATACTCATGCTATTCAGCTCGCTCCTCTTAATGGATCTGAATATGTCGGTGATTTAGCGGTACTGGAAAAAAAACGCGTGTTGCGAGTATTAGTTGCGGCCGATTTAGGCTTTTATTACATTGAAGATGGTACCACCAAAGGAATTGTTGCTGATTTATTACAACACTTTGGGAAAGATATTCATAAAAATTACCCATCTTTACACCTGCAAGTCATCCCTGTTCATCGAGATAATCTGCTGCCTTATCTCGTAAAAGGTTTAGGTGACTTAGCTGTTGCTAATATTACGATCACTGCGGAACGTAAAAAAATAGTCGCCTTTAGCCAGCCCGTACTAAGTAATATCTCAGAAATTCTTATTAATAATAAAAAACAGCCACCTTTCACTAAGGTAACCGATTTAAGCGGCCAAACAATATGGGTAAGAAAAAGTTCTAGCTACTATCAAAGTTTACTCAAAATTAATAATAAATTACGGATGCAAAACCTACCACCAGCATCAATATTATTTATAGACGAAACCTTACAAGACTATGAGTTACTAGAACTTATAAATTTAGATTTACTCAATGCAACTGTCATTGATGATCATAAGATAAAAATTTGGGAGCCAATCTTAAAAAACATTCGCGTCAATGATAGTTTTGTTTTGCGTAACAATGGTCAAATAGCATGGGCAATGCGTAAAGACAGCCCCAAATTAATGGCAATGGTGAATAAATATATTAATACCGTCAAAGAGGGTACCTTGATAGGTAATATGATTTATAACAAGTATTTAGAAAACCACCGCTGGCTCCATACCCTACTTGATCCTAATAATATTGATAAAATGGAAAATCTCTCGCATATATTCTTTCGTTATTCAAAACAATATGATTTTGATTATTTAATGCTAATGGCACAAGGCTTTCAAGAATCAGGGCTTAATCAACATAAGGTATCCAATAAAGGGGCGGTAGGAATTATGCAAATATTACCCAGTACAGCCCGTGATCCCAATGTTGACATACCTAATATTTATACCTCAACCAATAATATTCACGCTGGTATTAAATATATGCGTTATCTGCAAGATCAATACTTTAGTAGTAGCGAAATAGATTATGATAATAAAATTTATCTCTCATTAGCGGCTTATAATGCAGGACCAGGAAACATCAATAAAATGCGTCGCTATGCAAAAGAACAAGGCTATAATCCTAATATTTGGTTTAATAATGTTGAACTCATTACTCGTAAACATATAGGGCTACAGCCTATCGTCTATGTTAATAACATCAATCGTTATTTCATTGTTTATAAACAAATAATGAAACTTCAACGTTTCCGTGATTCAGGCATTCGACCGTTTATTCCACCGTATCGATTTGATGCTTCAGTATTATTTAAGTAAATCACCTTTATAGTGATTTCATTTAGGCAATTTAAAAGCATAATTCAATATGTACGTTATATTATGCTTTTAAATTAGGGATGGATAAATGCTTATCACGACGATCTTGTTTATGGAAATACCATAATTTACGATTTTTTGATGATTTTTTCATTATATTATCAATCACAATAAAAATAGAATAAATATCATCCTATTATTTATCCTTAATGTAAATTAATGCAGCCACCAATAAGTGCTCATATTTTCAATATTACATTGTAAATTTAACACTACAAATAAATGTAATCTCATGTTCTTACGCTATGTACACACGAAATAACACAACCAACTTTGCAACAAATAATATACATAACTAACCATAACAATCAAACAATCAGGGTTTAGTACGACAAATAACGATACTTATGTCACGAATTTATTAATTTACAATAATTCACACTGACGAAGCCTATCGTTTTTTAACATTATTTATAGCCATATAGAAACAAATAGCAAGCGATTGCGCAATATTGAGAAATTAGTTTTTGTCAATTACAAAAAAAACCTCTGGATTAAAATTGCGATATATATCACTTTATCTAAGAATGAAATCGTTCAGCATAACCACATAAACAGATAATAATCACACTGAGCACAATCTAATATGGTCTATCTACACTTTATACTCGGGTTAGTCGTTATTGCAGTATTAGCGTTACTTGCCAGTAATAACCGAAAAAACATTAAATATCGGTATATTATTCAATTACTTATTATTGAATTAGCATTAGCTTACTTCCTACTTAACTCATCTGCTGGTACTGGTATTGTTAAAGAGTTCGCTGATGCATTTAATGGTCTGCTTTCATTTGCATCTGACGGTACTAATTTTGTGTTCGGTAATTTATCGAATAACAATGATTTTAACTTCTTCCTTAGTGTATTGATGCCGATTGTCTTTATCTCAGCGCTAATTGGTATTTTACAACACATCAAAGTATTACCTTATATCATCAAAGGTTTAGGCTTTTTACTTTCTAAAGTGAATGGCATGGGTAAGCTAGAATCATTTAACGCAATTAGTGCATTGATGGTTGGTCAGTCTGAAAACTTTATTACCTATAAAAATATTTTAGGTGGTATGTCTGAACGTCGTATGTATACCCTTGCGGCAACAGCAATGTCGACGGTTTCAATGTCTATCGTTGGCTCATACATGAAGCTTATCGATCCTAAATATGTTGTCGCAGCATTATTCCTAAACATGTTTAGTACCTTCATCATTCTTTCCATTATTAATCCTTATGACCATGAAGCAGAAATGGATATCGATGAAATGATGGCAGCTGAAAGTGGCGAAAAATTAACGTTCTTTGAAATGCTAGGCGAATACATTTTAATGGGCTTTAAGGTCGCCGTTATTGTTGCAGCGATGCTTATTGGTTTCATTGCTTTGATTTCAATGATCAATGCCGGCTTTAGTGCTGCGTTTGGTATCAGTTTCCAAAACATCATCGGTTACTTATTCTACCCTGTCGCTTGGTTAATGGGTGTACCTGCTCATGAGGCATTACAAGCAGGCAGTATCATGGCAACCAAACTGGTTACGAATGAATTCGTTGCAATGATGGATCTTCAAAAGCAAGTAGGCAGTTTATCAGCACATACGGTAGGTACTGTGTCTATCTTCCTTGTTTCATTCGCAAACTTCAGTTCTATCGGTATTATTGCTGGTGCGGTTAAAGGTGTTAATGAAGAAAAAGGTAATATGGTAGCGCGTTTTGGTTTACGTTTACTTTATGGTTCAACTTTAGTTAGTATTTTATCAGCATTAATTGCCAACATAATGCTATAGCAACATTTATTAATGGCAGGGACTTTTAAGCCCTGCCATTTTTAATCGTATAATAATTAATATCTTCAACTTTTTATCGCCACTTAAATCTCTACCTTTCTGACCGATATGAGATCAATTCCACTGCACTTAATTAAATAAGTAATATTAACTTCCGATTTTAGCCTCTTCTATTTGTATGATAAATAATTTAAATTTTGTGTTACTCATCACATAAAATTCGATTTAGCGAAAACATGTCCTGAGCCGATTAATAATTATAACCATGAGGCTTATATGTTAAATAAAACCATTTCAGGTGCAGAGCTTGTCGTTGCAACTCTAAACGTACATGATGTTCCGCATATTTTTGGTATCCCTGGTGCTAAGATCGATTCCGTATTCGATGCTGTATGCGATAACGGTCCTGAAATCATTATTTGTCACCACGAACAAAATGCGGCTTTCATGGCAGCAGCAACAGGTCGTTTAACAGGTAAAGCTGGTGTTTGTCTTGCAACGTCTGGTCCTGGCGCATCAAACCTTGTTACTGGCGTAGCAACAGCAAATAGTGAAGGTGACCCTGTTGTTGCACTTGCTGGTGCGGTTCCACTTTCGATGTATTCCCATAATACGCACCAATCAATGGATACACGTTCTCTATTTAATCCTATTACTAAGTTTTCCGCAGAAGTAATGGACACTGCTTCAGTGTCTGACGTGGTTCATAAAGCATTTCGTATTGCCGAGCAACCGACTCAAGGGGCAAGTTTTGTTAGCCTTCCTCAGGATGTACTAACCAACCAAATCCCTTTTATTCAAGTACAACAACCGAAGCCAATTTTATTTGGTGGTGCGCACCCACAAGCTATTCGTCAAGCAGCTGATCTTATTAATGCGGCTAAAAATCCCGTGTTATTATTAGGTATGGATGCAAGTCAGCCATTTGTAACGGCTTCCATTCGTCAGCTACTCGAACAAACTAAAATAGCTGTCGTTAATACCTTTGCTGCCGCAGGCGTTATTTCTCATGACTTATATGATTGTTTCCTTGGTCGCGTCGGTTTATTTAAAAACCAACCAGGTGATATTGCATTAAACAATGCTGATTTAATTATTACTATTGGTTATAGCCCAATTGAATACGATCCAATCTTATGGAATAAAGACGGTAAAACCCCCATTATTCATATCGGTTATCAACAAGCTGATTTAGAAGCCAGTTATAATCCGGTTTCAGAAGTTGTTGGTGATGTTGCGGTTTCTGTTAGTTCTATTGCTGCTGAATTAGATGTACGTGAACCGCTTGAAAAAAACCAAAAATTTCAAGATTTACGTCAAGATTTACAACAAATTATGCGCATGGGTGTTAACAAAACATCATCAATGGGTGTTCACCCATTACGTTTTGTGCATGATCTTCGTCGATTCGTAAGTGACGATACTACTGTATGTTGCGATGTAGGCTCTATCTACATTTGGATGGCGCGCTACTTCCACTCATTTGAACCACGTCGTCTATTGTTCAGTAACGGTCAGCAAACATTAGGTGTTGCTTTACCTTGGGCTATTGCAGCTTCACTACTGACACCAAACGAAAAAGTTATCTCAATGTCAGGTGATGGTGGTTTCTTATTCTCATCAATGGAATTAGCAACCGCTGTACGCCATAAATGTAATATCGTTCACTTTGTTTGGACAGATCATAGCTACGACATGGTAAAAATTCAGCAACTTAAAAAATATGGCCGTGAAAGTGCTGTTAGCTTTATGGGTCCAGATATTGTTAAGTATGCCGAAAGTTTTGGTGCGCATGGTTTAGCGATTAATACTGCTGATGATATTGAACCCGTACTACGAAAAGCAATGGCATTAAGTGGCCCAGTATTAGTTAACGTAAATGTTGACTACCGCGATAATAGCCGTCTACTTGATCAACTACACCCTTGCCAACAAGATTAATAGGAAAGCATCATGAGTCATCAACATAGCGAAAAAACGTTTTACCAAACCTCAATGATGAGCGCTTTAATTGCAGGTTTATATCAAGGTGATTTTACCATTGGTCAATTACTTGATCATGGTAACTTTGGTATTGGTACCTTTAATGATCTTGATGGTGAGATGATTATTTTAGGAGATGAAGTGTATCAACTTACCAGTACAGGTAAGGTGCATTTAGTTGATCATGATATCACGACGCCATTTGCTGGTGTGGTTAACTTCGAACCGACAGACACTGTAAGCCTTATTGAGCTAACTAAAGCTGAGTTTGAAACTTGCCTTGAAAAAGATTTTGTTGCGAATAATGCTATCAATGCTATTCGTTTAACGGGCAAATTCTCATACGTTAAAACACGCACAGTTCCTGCACAGCATCGTCCTTACCCTCCAATGGTTGAAGTAGTTAAACATCAACCTATTGCTGAAATGACGCACGTTTCAGGTGTAATGATCGGCTTTAAAATCCCTGAATACATGATCGGTATTAACGTACCCGGCTTCCACTTTCATTTTATCAGTGATGATCGTACCCAAGGTGGCCATGTTAGTGACTTTATTTTAACTGAAGGCACCGTTGAAGTTGAAATTTTCAAAGATTTCCATTTACGTATGCCCGCCTCTCAAGAATTTGATCGTGCTGATTTAAATCCTGATGATCTTAAAGCTGCGATTCATACCACTGAAAAATAATCACTGATAAATATTCCTTCAGGCTCTATTCTTTTAAAGGATAGAGCTTTTTTTTACTGTTTTCACAAACATTATTGACAATATCAAAGACTCTCTATACTATCCGCGCCAGCTGAAGCAATCGATTACATTACAGTGCTTTTTAGCGAAACGTACATCACCACAATGCAGCTGATCCCCATCAGTTGTCTTTCTATTTTTATAAATATGAGAGACTTTGATTTTGGGATTGATTATGCAAACTGACACATTAACTACAACTACCTCCCCTCGCCACACAAACTGGCAAAATAAAGCTATTTTAAGCGTTGCTTTTTTAATGGCGACCACTTCTGTCGGCCCTGGTTTTCTAACACAAACCGCTGTATTTACCAATATTTATAACGTTGATATGGCTTTCCCTGTTTTTGCCTCGATGTTTATTACTTTTGGCATTGTGATGAACTTATGGCGTATCGTTGGCGTCTCAGGCTTACGTATTCAAGATATTGCCAATAAAGTGGCACCCGGCATGGGATACTTCATCGGCATTCTATTAGCGCTTGGTGCCGTTGCTTTCAACTTTGGTAATGTCAGTGGCTCAGCACTAGGTATGAATGTTCTAACAGGACTAGACACCACTTGGGGCGCCCTTTTTACTGGTGTTATTGGAAGCCTACTTTTTATTGTCCATAATGCATCCAAACGCATGGACCAAATGGCGCGTTACTTAGGATTATTAATGATCGTATTAATTGCCTATGTGGCCCTGACCAACTTACCCCCACTAGCACCTACTGTCATTGCAGCGATAGCTCCTTCTGATTTTTCCAACCTTTTATTACCAACATTAACTATCGTCGGTGGAGCGGTTGGTGGCTATTATACTGGCGCACAACGATTAATTGATGTGAAATTAACAGGCATTAAAAATACACACAATGTCACCAAAACGGCATGGGCCGGTATTTCTATTGCCGTTATTATTCGTATCTTATTATTTTGTGCAGTATTAGGTGTTATCACAACGGGAGTAACATTAGATCCATCCAACCCTGCGGCAGATGCATTTCGTCATGGTGCGGGGGATGTGGGTTACTTTATTTTTGGGTTGGTATTATTTGTTGCGTCAATTACCTCTGTCGTAGGCAACTCATACATGGCGATATCACTCATAAAGACACTTTTTCCTGTCGTTGCCCGCAATGAAAAATCATGGTGCGTAGGATTTATCATGCTAACCACGGTAGGCACAGTATTGATGAATATGCCTATCTTATTGCTGATGCTTGCGGGTCTGGTTAATAGTGTTATTTTACCTATTGTACTTGCTACAATGCTTGCAGCGACACGTAAACCAAACATTGTTGGTGATTACAAACACCCGCTTTATCTTACCGCTATTGGTGTTACTATTGTGATAGTGATGAGCTTAGCGAGTCTGTCTAATATTAGTGGCTTCATTACTAAATTTATAGGCTAACAGCTAGAGGTATGCCAATGGTATACCTTTTCCCTACAGCTTTATCATAATAAACAAAAATATTCATACTTTCAGATTGATATCACCACAATAAAACCACAAATATAATAAATATCAATATAAGAAGTACTAATGGTTGTATTTAGGTATAGGTTTTAGTTATATTAAAGGCACACCAACATAGTCATTTTTATGTAGTTCGATAAAATATGACCAATACTCATTATAATAAATAAGATGAATCGTTAAAAAATGAATATAAAGATTGAAACTCTTACCTCATTTATTGCTGCTGCCGAATATGGTTCGTTTAGTGCTGCTGCACGACAGCTAAATAAAACCCAAGCTGCAGTTAGCCTCACTATTCAAAATTTTGAAATTGATTTAGGATTTCAAGTCTTTGACCGTTCGAGTAAATGTCCTCGACTAACAGAAAAAGGCGAACATGTACTCAAAAATGCAAAAATAATGATGGCGCAATACCAGACCTTTCTGGAGCGCTCATTATCTATTTACCACATGAATGATGTAAAAATAAAAGTCGGTATAGATCCACTGGTTTGTAATGATAAAATACTATCAATAATCAAAAGGTTATCTTCTGATTTACCTAATATTGAATTATTCATTATGCAACAAAACAGTAAACGTTTAGCAGAAGAGATCAAAGCTAAAAATCTTGATATTGCACTAGGCATTTTTGATCACGAAAATAAAATGAATCTAGAATACACCCAAGCATTTAATATCAATGTAAGTTGGGTTGCGACTCAATCGTACCTTGATAAATTTAATGCCGGTGCAACAACCTTAAGTTATCAAGATTTTTGTCAGCAACGTCTTTTGATCCCTGCATCTTTAGACTCACTACCATTTGAAGAAGCAAAGGCAGCGTTGCAATTATGGCATGTTGAAGACATTCATACTATTTTGTCTTTATGCCGTGAAGATATTGGTATTTGTTGTTTACCCGATTTTGTATTACAACATGATCTTAAAAATGAAATGGTACAAAAACTTAATCTTTCATTCAGTAAGATCACCAGTAATGTATGGTCAGCATCCCTTATCTATCCTATCGGTTCTCAATTAAGCCCAGCAATTCACTGGCTTCGAGGACAATTTACGGATATTGAATCGTTTTAAGTTATTTTTTTTAGCATGAGCTTCCCCACTCATGCTACTTCTTTCTTTTTTAACTCCGCTAATATTCTTACCCTATAAGAAAACAACCCTTGCTTTAGGTTGTTTTTTCTACTCTTTAACACACCTTCAGCTGTATAGTTATGCACACTACCCGAATACATATAACCCCTTACTTTACCAGCGATTTATTGTTACCAATCTTTACTAGCACATAATTACACCCTTAATTATTACACCACAGTAAAGGTTATTTGTTTTTTTGTATGATTGTGCTTATAAAAGTTTACAATATAATGGTCACCACTGGCGCAACAGCGATATTTTAAAAAAAATACCTGTGTTGAGTTCACAGAACTTGAAATTTGACTAATTTAATTGTCTTATATCAAAGAAATTCATTACATATAAGATATCAGGTAGCCGCCCTGCGTGTTGTGGCTAATAAAAAGTCATTTTGTAGCAACGGATCAGCTCATAGATTTAATGATGGAAAGACCATCCCCTGAGAATGATGTCTAGGGTTCACTTTTTGAGGTATTCGTTATGTCACGAATCGTTATTGTAGGTGGCGGTGCTGCCGGTATAGAACTATCAACATTGTTAGCAAAAGCTAACCGTAAAAAACATGAAATCATTCTGGTTGAGCCAGAAACAGATCACTATTGGAAACCTCGTTTACATGAGATTGCAGCAGGTACTTTTGACCGCGAACTAGATTCAGTTTGCTATTTCACCCATGGCGCAGTCAATGGTTACCAGCATTACCAAGCAGCAATGACAGATATTGATCGTGAAAATAAGATGCTTGCTGTTCGTCGTAACGATGGCACAGAAGCTGCGGTTAAATATGATTACCTTGTTGTTGCCGTTGGCGCAGTGAGTAACGACTTTAACACCACTGGTGCTCGTGATAATTGTATTTTCCTCGATTCAGCAAGCCAAGCTCGCCATGCATGGAACAAGATCAGCCAATTGTTGCGAGAAGGCAATGATCGTACCGTTAATATTGTCGGTGCAGGCGCAACAGGTGTTGAACTTGCTGCTGAGCTTGCTCGAGTAAGTCACAAATTGCAGCGTTATAATGCCGCTAAACTAACAATCAACTTGATTGAAGCTGCAGATCGTGTGCTGCCAAATAGCCCACAAAAAATGTCGGCTAAAGTATTAAAAGAACTACAACGTACAAATATTAATGTCCTTTTAAATACCCGTATCAGTGAAGTATCTGAACACGGTATGGTTACAGCAGATAATCAACCATTAGAGGCTGATATTCAGTTTTGGGCTGCTGGTGTAAAAGCGCCTGAATGGTTAAAAGGCCTTGGTGGTTTAGAATACAATCGCATGAATCAAATTGTTGTTAATGCTAATTTAACCACGACCATTGATGACAGTATTTTTGCTTTAGGTGATTGTGCATCAATTCCACAAGCTGACGGTAGTTTTGTTCCACCAAAAGCACAAGCAGCTAACCGTGCTGCCGTGCATTTAACCAAAAGTTTAACTGGGTTATTACGTGGTAAAGAACTGACTGATTTTGAATTTAAAGATGGTGGTATGGTTGTCGCTGTTGGACATCATTTTGCTGTAGGCTCATTTGCGCCTAATTCAAAGATGGCAAATAATTTGGTCTTTAAGGGGCGTCTTATTCGTCGTCTTTACGATACTATTTTCCGCCTTCACCAACGTACAGTTGAAGGCATGTTTACGGTATCACGCTTAATTATTACTAAACGATTAAAAGCACTATTCCAGCCTAACGGAATGTAATAAATAAAAATAATCAATATTCATATTCGGCTAATAATATTAGCCGAATATAATACCTAATACCTAATACCTAATACCTAATACCTAATACCTAATACCTAATACCTAATAC
>SAMEA5043655__coassemble_191_pt1 | contig 12478 bp, 10 predicted proteins | sample SAMEA5043655__metabat2_low_PE_001 | metagenome-assembled genome bin SAMEA5043655 (sample SAMEA5043655) | Gadus morhua
ATAAAAAGTTATGGGTGTCCATTCTTTTTTTAAAAGAAGCCAACGAAAATAAAAGCCAATACCTTATTCACTTTCGACTAAGAGTATTGGCTTTATTCGTATGGTAGCTGTTGCGATTGTTTTAACGTTTACAGACTGTAAGATGCTAGCAAGTTATGGAAATACAGTGAGATACTTGCCCAGGTTCGAGTGAACCAGCCGCCTTGTTGAACGCTGTTGAGCGCGACAAGTGACTCGGTTTTAATAACTTGGTCTTTGTAGGTCACGGTAATTTCGCCTAATTTTTCACCCTTATCAACCGGTGCTTTGATATCACGGTCAATTTGAAGCTTAGTCACCAGACCTTTCTCATCAACACTGGAAGGAATAACCAAGGTTAGTGACTTCTCAAGACCTAAAGAGACCGTATTTTGCTGTCCTCCCCAAACCTTTTGTTCAGAAAGTTTACTGTTTGCCGCATATAAGCTGTCTTGTTTGAAGAAGTGGAAGCCGTAATTGAATAGTGCCTTACTTTGAGCGGCAACATCATTCAGTGATTTGGTGCCTAGAACAACGCCAACCAACTTCATTGGGTTATTTGGTATCTCAGCAGAGCTTACCAGTGAATATCCCGCAGCTTCTGTACTGCCTGTTTTCATGCCTGTCGCATATTGATAAGTGAACAATAAGCGATTGAAATTTGGTTGGCGGATATGATTGTATTCAAAATACTTTTGACTGAAAAAATGAAAGTATTGAGGGTAATCATTCATGATGTGCTGTCCAAGCAGCCCTAGATCATAAGCGGTTGAGAAATGTGCTGGTGCTGGCAAGCCCATGACAGTGGTGAAGTGGGTATTGTGCATGCCAAGCTTAACAGCAGTCGCGTTCATCATTGCAACGAATGAAGATTGCGAGCCAGCTACGTAATTTGCCAAAGTAACAGCGGCATCATTGCCCGATTCAACAAGCATACCTGAGATAAGATCTTTCACTGAAACAAAAGAGCCAGGCTTTAAGAACATTCTTGAACCACCTGTGCGCCATGCGACTTCTGGCACTTGTACTTTTGAATCTAGTGAAATTACACCGGCGGCCAGTTTTTGCTCAACAATGTACATTAGCATTAACTTGGTGGTGCTGGCTGGTGCCATACGCATGTTGGCATCGTTAGCGGCAATAATCTGTCCGGTGTTAGCATCCATTAAAATGAAAGCGCGTGCTTCAACTTGAGGCGAGAATACTCCTGCCTGAGTCCATTTTTGCACCAGCGTTTCAGGGATCCCATTATTGCTACCAGCTTCTAGTGGTGCAGGAGGCACTTGTATATTTTCTGGAATACTTGTTTTTACGTCGATAGCACCGAAGCTATTGAGTGGCGCTTGAGCTTCTTTGTATTGCGTTGCCGCGAAGTAATCACTATTAGGCATAGTGTTCGTTACATCGTTGTTAGGTGTAGCAAATACTGTACTGGAGGTAAATAATGCAGCGATAGTTGCTGCTAAGGAAAGCTGTTTGATTATTGTCATAAGAGTATTTAATTTACAGTTACTTACTAAAAATGCGATATAAAAAAGCGACTAGATAAGATACTGACCTCGCTGAGTAATTAATGCCCTGCAGAGTCTATCCATCACTACCACAAAAATGGTAAGTGCTTTTCCGTTCTTGATCAGCGTTACAATGACTTTGGTTACAGGTCATATTTCTATAATGATGTCCCGATCATTATGCGCATGTAACCTGAATCCCGTTGATAGCTATAACTAAATGATGGTGCTTAAGTCCTGCTTTCTCAGCGGGTCGTTAGAACCTCATGTGGGTTATAGCCCTCGTATATTGTCTGCTTCCATCTTACCAGCAGATCCATTATAGAAACCTGAACAGTAATGATGTTTATACCGCATAAAATTCAGAAAGTAATTCTTTTTAGCGATAGCTTAAGTTTTGTCGAAACATTGGACAGCCATATATTTTTTGAAAATAAAAGAACGAGGGCATTCACTGTAGGGAATGATGAAGTTTGGACACAGGCATATTCACTTTTTACGATCTTTATTCAACAGATACTTTGCTACCGCTTGATAAGCAGGCAGTGAAGTTGGATCAATCTTTGAGTTTGCTGCCGAAGGAAAAGATGAGAACCGTACAATGACCATTTCAGCGGTCGGATCGACATATATAGTCTGTCCATGTACACCACGTGCCGCGAAAGCACCGTGTTGATTGTGCATAACCCACCACATACTGTGGTAGCTGCCACCTTCAAGCGTTTTGTACCCTGCCGCTGCAAACGCTTTTTTATCACCACCAGCCTGTATATTTTCTACCACCTTGCTGGGAAACAATTGCTGCCCATTGATCTTCCCACCATTTAGCATTAATTGACCAATGCGCCCCATGTCACGTAAGCCAGCACTGATCCCACCGCCAGCAAAAGGAACGCCTTTGGCATCTACCGTCATATAACCATCTTGCTCTGCGCCCATTTTCATCCAGATCCGCTCCGACAGTAGGCTTGTCATATCCTTTCCTGTGACTTTGGAGATAATCCAACCCAACGTATCCGAATTAACCGTTTTATAACCGAAAACTTCACCATGATTAATGGTGTCCTTTTTCAGCGTTTGTAGATACTCGAAATAACCGTTAGGACCTTTGTCGCCACTCGGTTTTGGAAACGGACTTGCCGCCTTTGAATACACCCAGATATCCGCATTGGGATCGGCATAGTCTTCGCTATACTTCAGTGATGTGGTCATATCCATAACCTGTCTCACCGTCGCACTGCCAAACGCACTGTTCTTGAGCTCTGGAATAATAGTGTCAACTTTGGCGGCAGGATCGAGCTTCCCTTCAACAACAAGAATTTCAGCGAGTAGCCCTGTAAGAGACTTGGTCATCGACATTGCGGCATGTTTACCCCTCTCGTTAAGACAGCCAGAGTATGTTTCATAAACGATCTGACCCTTATGAAGAATAAGCATTCCATCGGTGTAATTGGCCGATAATGATGCCTTCCAAGTCATCGTTTTATCACTGCCGAGCGGCTGAAACGTCACGCTATCGATACCGCTATCTAAGGCATAGGTCATCGGAACTGGCGCACCAAGCCCTCTATTTATCTCTTTGGTAGGCATAAGCTCACGAATGTGGCAGACCGTCCAGCGCATCTTCGGAAAACTGAAGAAATCTGATTCTGGCTGCATGATAAGTTTATCTTTTGGTATCGGAAATCCCTGCATCCAACCGAGCTTAATGGGCTCGGAATCACTGGCACTGAGAGGAACCGACGATCCCTCACTCGCCCAAAGATTAGAAGCAAAGGTGGTAGCACAAACAGCAAGGGTGACAGCGACTCTAGTAGTTAAAGACGACATTAATGAATCCTCCTATCCAATTGGGTGCATTTCCGCCAGCGGCACCGGTAATGCCAGCCCCCGGAATGGAAATACTTAATCCTGCAGTGAGATAAACGTTAGGTGTGACAACACGATTGTATTCAAGAAAAAAATCGTCTGATAGATGGGCATTAGTGACACCTGAAACCACGGACGATAATCCATTTGAGAAGTCTAGCCGAGTCGCTTGTCCAAATTGCAATGGGCTTCGAAGCTCAAACGCGCGAACATGGGCATAACGTAAAGTGATAGTATCTTGCATTGTCGGCGTGATGCGAACACTGAGATTGTGTGACTGCACATTTGAATTAATAAAAACCATCGCCGACTTTGAACCTGTTGCCCAAGTGCTTGGTGAACCATCGTAATAAAGTGGGTCGAAACGCTCGATGCGAGAAGTATTTGGATTATCGCCAGAGAAGATCTGGTACGAGTAACCCAAAGTAGGTCGCCATGAATAACGCGTGAAAACATACTCGGATTTGATACGCCCTCCCCAAGCACGCAGGTTAATGCGGTCGTTCCACTCATAAGTGACATCAAGCGCTAAACTTAAGTTACTCAGATCACCACCAACACACTCTTTTTTGCCATAGAAGTTTACTGCGTTCAATTTGGCACGAGCATCAGCAATAATCGTTGGTGTCCCCACTCCACTGGGAGCGGCCTTGGGATAAGCAGCCTCTGACTTAATAACATGGATATAAGTCAGTCCTGTGTAGCTGCCATCCTCGCCATCCCAACGTAGATCTATTCCATTGAACAGATTCTTGGTGTCGTTGGACGGTATCTCATTAGGGGCAAGATAAAAGGCTGTCGCTTTAATGCCACTTCCCGTTAATTGCACGATAGCAGCTTTTCCCCATGCTTCTCGAGGACCAAACTTAAGAGCGCCGCGCTCAAAGCCATCGGAACCACCGTTAGCAATTAGCATTCCTGTACCCAATTTGAGCATACGAGGTCCGAACGAGGCTTCGATATTCCACTCATCCGTTAACGTTGTTCGATAGCCGAGGTATATTTCCTCTATAGTGACACTGCCAATATTACTGGCAGCAAACGCGTCCGTCCCTGCGGTATAAGAAGCCACCGCTGAAACTTTACCAAACCAACTGGAGTGTGGTGAAATATGCCGTTCAAAACTGATACCAGGTTCAGTGTAGATTTCTAACCAATTTTCGTCTGAGTCAAATTCAATGTTGCCCGTCGCCAATTCAGCAAGATCCCAAAAGAGATTTCGTTCAGCGACGGCATTTACACCGAATTGAAAATGACCACGCACTGTCAAATCTTGCGAGTCAAAAAATAACATCGGATCAGACTCGCTCGGCGGTGACTCGATGGTTTCTGCTGATACTGGCGAGCCTAAAGAGATGATTCCTGCCGATATTACGACAAGCAGAGCAGTACGAATAATGGGGTTATTCTGTCGAAAACGGAAAAGAGTGGCTTGTTTATTCGGGCGGTGCAGAGCGCGTATATTACAGTTACAATACATTCGTATTCCTTTGAAACCAATTATTTATCTAGGAAAACACCGCCATAATGAAGTATTAACATGCATATTTGTATGATTGCGTTTTTATTAAGGGTAGCTAATAAATGCTAGAACAGAATTAATTGATTTAAATTCATACTGATTAGGAGTAAAGAAAAGGTAATAGTAAACAGTTCCCAGCGACTTATTTTCACGCTGGTATTAATATATTTAAGAAAGATCCATATTAGCCAAATAGCGTATTTATCTGTAGACTACATTTTTGAAATAGTGTGTTCTTTATTTGAATAACGTTTACACAAAATAAAAATAATCTTAACTTACTCAACATTTAATCACGCAAAATAACAACATCTCATTATAATTAGTTAACAGTTGATTAATTTAATACTAGTAAACCTTAATCGTGCATGAATAAGTCTTTGACTTAATACTACTAAAGGAGAATCTAATGTTTCAATAGCGTAACTTGAACCCCTTTACAGTCAGACGTAACATGCGCACACCATTATTTGAGAGGACACCGCTTTGAACACACCCAGTCGGTACTGGAATGAGATTTTTCCTCGTTAATCTGCCCTCCCTTGCCTTTGCGCGTGAGTTGGCAATGCTTAACTGCCAGCATGCACAATCCCTTATGTTCATTGCTTCTGTTTAAATCTTATTATTCCAGTTTTGTATTGGTAGATCCTGTATTTATCAGTGTCAAATCGTGTTTTAAAGTGTTCTTTATATCATCGCCATTAGTGGAGATATGAGACATGCTGAACGCATACACATTAAACGACCTACGTTTACAACGTTTAAATTTAGAAGCTAAAGATCCCATTTCATCAGCATTATGGGTTGATCTCATCGAGCCCAATGAAGCCGAACGAGAGCGCGTTCAACAAGAACTAGGTCAAGGCCTTGCTACTCGCCCAGAACTAGAAGACATTGAAGCCAGTGCGCGTTTTTTTGAAGATGAAGATGGCTTACATATTCACTCATTCTTTTATTTTGAAGATCTAGAAGATTATGTAAGTAATGCGACCGTTGCTTTTACTATTCGTGATGGACGCTTATTTACCTTACGCGAACGTGAATTGCCAGCCTTTCGTCTTTATCGTATGCGTGCGCGTACACAGCGTTTACAACAAGGCAATGCTTATGAATTACTGCTCGATCTCTTTGAAACAAAAATAGAGCAACTTGCCGATGTTATTGAAGATATTTACAGCGAACTAGAATCGATTGGTAAAACCATTTTAGGTGGTAATAAACCGGGTGCTAATTTTGATCAAGCTTTATCGCATCTAGCAAAGCAAGAAGATGCGGGATGGAAAATTCGCTTATGTCTTATGGATACTCAACGAGCATTAAGCTTTTTAGTCCGTAAAGCACGTTTACCCGAAATTGAATTAGAACAAGCGCGTGAAGTCTTACGCGATATTGACTCTTTGTTACCACATAATGAATCTTTATTCCAAAAGGTTAACTTCCTGATGGATGCGGCAATGGGCTTTATTAATATTGAGCAAAACCGCATTATTAAAATCTTCTCGGTTGTATCTGTGGTATTCCTTCCGCCAACATTGGTTGCCTCTAGCTACGGAATGAACTTTAAGTTTATGCCTGAACTTCATTGGGAGCTCGGCTACCCCTATGCACTAGGGCTGATGGTCTTAGCTGGTTTTGCACCTTACCTCTTTTTCAAACGTAAAGGCTGGTTATAAGCCGCTTTACTTTACGCGAGAAATGCTAACTCTATCCCTACGTCAAATAACAAAAAGCCCATAACGTTAGTCGCTATGGGCTTTGTTTATTTAACGTTGAACATTATTATTTAGCAATAATGTCGCTGTTATAGTGCTTTAACACCTAACTTTTCTAACACTAACTTAAAGTTGGCTTGACGCTCTTTAACGTTGTGCACTTCACCACTTTCACAAACAGTGTCAGGACAGCCACGGTTTACAATACCAGAAACGTCATCAATAAATTGTGTACCTTTCAGGCCACCATCAACGTACTTTTTAATTTCGTTGTAGTAGTTCCAATCAGCATATTGACCACCTTCATTTGAGTATTCTTGTACTGATGTTACCCAGTAGAATAAACCTGCAATCCATTTAATTTCTTTGTTCTCTTCAGAGCTACAAATCAAGCCTGGGTTCGAACATAAATCAAGATCTGCATATAATGGGTTCGCCGGTGGCGCTTCAACCTTTACACCATCAATGGTTTTACCAATAGTTGCAGGATCAACGTGTGAACGACCTAGGTAATGGTTAAGAGTACCAAAGTTCTGACGACCTGTAGTTTGAATTACACCACGGCCCCACCAACCACAACCTTCAACACTTTCTTGGCTGCTACCATCCCAAATGAACGTACCGGCCTGTTGACCAACATACGTTTTACACTCGCCACGTTCCCAAACTTGCTTAGATCCATCGACATTTTCTGGCACATCATTACAGTGACCGCTGTTTGTCCAACGACCCACGCTACCATTAACAAGTAGACCACGCTCTTCTAGTACTGCATCAGGAGCAGCGAACACAGGAGCTGGCGCGCCGTACCATTTAGCATGCGTTAACGCACTCACTTCCATCTTGTTATCACGAGGACAAGAGTAAGCATAATCTAAGCCTGATGACGAGTTAACGCCGTAATCAGCATATTTTTGACCAAGCTGACCACAACTTGCTGACATTGGGTAATCTGCTGGTGCACCAAATTTTGTTTCAGACCAGTTGTTTTCGTCACACGCATTGTAACGAATTGTCTCTTGCATACTTTGGGCTAAGAAGGCAGCAATCGCAACTTTGGCATAAGTGATGTTAGTCGCATCATCTACTTCATCATTCAGTAACCAGAACTTATTACCTGCAACACCAATGTTGTGCATTGCATTTAGACCATCAAGGAAGTCATTCCACTTATATACCGTAGATGGCACCCACTGTGATTGTGGTGTTTCATATAAGAATGCTTCATTGTCCATCACGTCTGCTGCGTTCGCTAACTCTTTGTTCAACGCTTCAATACGTGTTAATGACCCTTTTTCTAACTCTTCACCCACATAGTACAGTGGTACTTTCGCATCTTGATACTGTTCAATTTGAGTGGTTAAATTCGTCGTATCTTTATCAAATACAATCGCAAATACGTTACTGTATGCTGCTTTACGAATTTGCTGTTCACCGGTAGTGTTACCCATGAAATAGCCCGCAGTTTGAGCCGTTGACATATTCGTCAGCATCGCAGGGATTTTTACGAAGTCAGTAACTTGCTTTACATACTCAAGTGCGTTATGCCATTGATCCTTTGACAAAGCTTCAGTTGCACTTGATTTAGTGATAGCAACAAAATCAGCTTTAGTTGTGCTATCCGCTTTATAAATCTCTAATTTATCAAGTACATCTGCAGTATAGCTTGATGCTGCATCCCACACAGATTGTCGACCTGAATGCGTAGCGTAAGCAAAATCACCAATGCTTAAAGACCAACCAAAACTTGTCTTTGGCGCAAGCGTTGATACGATAAGGTTATGCGCTTGAGCCCAACCTTTCAGATCATTACTCAGTGCATTGATAGCATTTGTATCAATTTTACTGCCCGTGATATCAATCGCGTTCGTTAGCGCTTCTTTGACCTCGATAGCACCTAAAGACAAACCTTTATCTTGGATCGCTTTATCAAGCACATCACTGCTAATAATTATCGATGCAGAATTATCTTGTTCTGTTTTCTCAATGAACGATACAAACGCCTTTGTTAGCTTATCAAGATCAGCTAAATCTGCGCTGTTGCTCGTTGCAACGGTTACTGTTACTGGTGCAGTTGAAGACGGGCTTGCAACCACAAAAGTATTTGGCCAACCAGCGACTTCCAAACGAACAGGATCCATCGGGTTTGGTAATGAAAGTACTGGTGCAGTACCAGGCTCTGAACCATCACAATTTAAATGTAATGCCCATGAAGCATCACTACCTGGTGTGCTTTGTGTCCAGTAAATTGCAGAATATGCAATATTGTCATGAACCATAATATCGCCACCTGTTGCATGATCGCCACGCGTCCAATCTGGGTAGACATTAAACTCTTCACACAAACCACCTGGTGGTGTTACTGGTGGCTCAACAACGTCTTCTGCAATAGTAATTTTTACATTCACTGTTGATGACAGATTTTGCGCATCTGTTGCAATAGCATTCAGGGTGATACTACCTGTTTGCGTTGGCTTCCAATCACAATCAAATGCTTTTGTATTTTCCGCATCAAACGTACAAATTTCTTTATCGTTTGCCTTAACAACTAACTGAGTTAAGTCATTATCAACATCTGTTGCGTTAACAGAAATAGAGACAGTATCAGTTTCGTTAAAAGTTGAACCATTCGTTGGTGTAATAAATGCTACAACAGGTGCTGTAAAATCTTCAGTAACCTCTGCTTCTACCGTTACAGAAACCGATTTTTGTTCTATTTTTTGGTTATTTTTATCAAAAACAAATACGTTAACGGTTGCAGTGCCGATCTCATTTGGAATCCATGCTTGCGAGTAAACCATATTGCTTTGATCAATGGCTTTTTCAGCAAGTTTGGTATCGTTAATCCAAAATTCTACTTTAGAGGCTAGTTCACCATCAATACGTGCTTGGATCGCAACAGATTCATCCACTTTCAGCAACTGACCTGCTGTAGGAGAAAGAATAGATAATTCAGTCAATTCTGGTTCAGGATCTGGATTTGGACCTGGCTCATCAGAACACTCTGTTACCGTCCAAAACCATGAATCTGCACTTGGAGATTCCCATATACCCGGGTTGTTTTGAGCAATAAAACACTGGTTGTCAAATAATACAACATCGCCATTATTAACTTGAGTCGTACCAGGAATGAAAGGAATAATCCCGTCTAAATCTGGGTTAGGAGTCGGGTTAGGCTCTGGCTCTGGCGTTGGAGCAGGTTCACCTGAACACTCAGCAGACGCCCAAAACCATGAATCAGCACTTGGCGCTTCCCATATACCTGGGTTATTTTTAGCAATGAAACATTCGCCATTATAAGCAACCACATCGCCATTCTGAACGATTGTTTCACCAGGAACAAAAGAAACGATATTAGCATTAGTTGCATATACATTACTGCTAAGCATAACGCTGAATAGAGCGGCTGTTATTTTATTTATTTTTCTCACTTTACTTCCTAAGTATGTTCACTCGTATCAACAGAACTAAATATTTCATCCTCTATGATTCTTAATAGTTGCATTCCATACAACCAACTTATATTCAGTGTTTTGTTTTCACTAATGAGTATTATTAACCAATACGATTTATTTATATCATAATATAATATTATACTTAGTATTAAATATACTAATGGATTTATGTAACAAACAATTAAACAACGTCAATATTTGTAACAAAAAATTAAGAAGCGTAAGAGCCTGTAACAGGTGTGATAATTAGCCCTCATCATGACTCTAACCACACGAACTAAACACTTAGTCTCATACAATCATGAATAACTAATTATTTTAGATTAAGGCTTTTTGTCAGTCTAAAATAGGGTAAAATAGTGCCATGATAGCTAACGCATTAGATAGCAATTTTTTAGACAAGAATAAGGTAAAATCAATGGATTACCAGAATTACTACGAAGCCATGATCGAAATATTGGTTGATAATTTTGATACCGATATTGGCGAGTACAATGGTAAAATTGAATTGTCTGTCGATGAATATAACGACAGTTGTAGTATTGCTAAAAAGTTCAATGTTGCTTATAACCCTGAGCATACTGTGCTAGAAGTATTACATCTATCAACACCTGACGTTGCCGAGATAACGTCTTATCTTGTTTCAGCGCCAGCATTAGGATGTCTAATTGATTATCTAGAAGATGAACTTATTGTTGATTTTGAGGATTAATAATCTACGCTAACATCTTAAATGACGAAAAAGCTAACGGCGATTGTCGCTAGCTTTTTTATTAAAGACAGACGATAGATTTATTACAATCTTCATCCACATTGATAATATTTTACAAGCAAGATCGTACTTAAAGATATTAATTATTATAAATATCAATTGAAGATTAATTTATGTTCGATACCATAGGTTATTCATTACACGTAATCGTTATTCTATAGCATAAGGCAAAGGATGCAGCCCAAAATATATATCAAACTAGAAGATACCATTTGGAAAATTACTGCTAACGGCCAATGGCTCGCTGTAGATCCATCTGAAGTGATTAATATTGAATTACCTTTTATTACTAAACATACGCATTTTAACGATGTTATCAGTATTCACTTTAATGAAAATGAAATTTTGACCGACTTAGGTTAGGGCGACAAAGTATGATAAGGACGATGCTATAGTACTCCCCATCAAATAAATCACTACTCGCTGTTATTACAGCGGGTTTAAACAATGATCGGTATCTTCTATCAATACTCACCGTTTATTTATCCCCCTAAATGTAATACCTTCTTTTGTTGCAGATATTTTTGAGATAGCGATCTCTTTTTGCATACCGCTATACAATATAAAATGACTTAATTGCATATAATTACGAGCACATTTTTGTATTAATAGTATTTTCAATGCAAGATCCAGATCTCGAAATATCTAAATGGCGGCAACAACGCAAGCAAGGGCTATTTCGCTTTATTGTTAGTAATTGTCTTCCTGCTTTTTTAGGCGTAATAACAACCAATATTGTGATCACGCTACTATTTACAGATAGCAGTTTTAATGCGTTATTCGACACAAAATTATTAATCACAGTTATCACGGTTATCATCGTTACTCCGCTATTAAGTATCACCCATTGGTGGTGGAGAGAACGTAAATATCGTCTTCATAATGAAAAATATAATCCACATACCACAAAAAACAACGATGGCTAAGAAGGAATTTATCATGAAGGTACAACAAAGAATGGCAATTGGATTAAGCTCAGGCTTACTTATCGGCTCCGTTTCACCGGTATTACCTAGCTTCCAATTTTGGTGTTTTGTGATCGGATTAACCCTACTCAATTACGTTATTATTACCAAGAAAAACTAACGGTTAGCGATTGTGGCTAATTTATATTGGCATAACAATATTACAGGCATAACGCAGACGGTAGTGGTAATAATGTCACTTAATGTATGATATTTTTGATGCATCATTAGGGCTGCATAACCCACAATAGAAAGTACCATTACCCCTCTTAATTTGGGTGTGTATACAATAAAGTAGCCAATAAAGACTAATGCAATAGCTGTATGGGTACTGTAATCTAAATTAAATGCCGGCCAAATGCCTAACGCATTATCGATAAACATAACGGTGTAAATAAAAGCGGTTGATAGTAATACCCCACCTAACTGCCATAAACCAAACCGCAAACCCTGTTCACGCCCAGACAATACCATGCAAATAACACACACAATAACAATAATAGGGGTATATAAATCGGCAATAAAAGCCCATTGCTCAAAAGTCATTATCACTATTTTCCAAACAAATAACGTCTATATTCACATAGATAGCGACTTATTTCATCTGTTTTAGGTGCGAGGTGCGAGGTGCGAGGTGCGAGGTGCGAGGTGCGA
>SAMEA5043655__coassemble_192_pt1 | contig 12388 bp, 10 predicted proteins | sample SAMEA5043655__metabat2_low_PE_001 | metagenome-assembled genome bin SAMEA5043655 (sample SAMEA5043655) | Gadus morhua
GGTCTTAACCGATGTTCGTTATTCGCCACTTTTGTCGGGGCGGTATCGGTAAACGGACGGTGCCTATCGACTAAGTGCGGATTAATAAATTTGGTGAGAAAGTCACTCTTTTGGGTCTTGGTTGATAGCTGCCAAACTTCGTTAATTTCATTATCTTCTTCGCCAATATAAATCACTTTAAGCTGTGGTTTGCCAAATTTATTCTTACCCGGTTCTAAGCGCATATCATGGCATTTCATGATCATCGCATCTTTAAGTTTTAATGCTTCACGCAGCTTTTTATCGGGATCAACCATTACAGCATCACATTGATGACAGCGACGGGCGGCAATGTCGTTATCTGCGCCACATTCTTCGCAATATTTAGCGCGGAAACGATAACCACATTCTTCACGTTCACCGTTGTCATCATCTTCAAAATAACCTTGGCAACGGCGACCATAATGTTCAATTAAAAAACCCGCAGGATCTAGCTTGCCCCAAAAGCTGTTATTGAAACCACATGCAGGGCAGGGAACCATTATTACTTCACTGTCGCTATTGGGTTTAGGATCACCCACTTCTGGTTGGTATAGGTCGTAACAGTTACCCGCATATTCAAGAATAAGGCAGTCTTTTTTGCCTTCAAATAAACGTAAACCTCGGCCGACAATTTGTTGATAAAGGCTAATTGATTCTGTGGGGCGCAATATTGCAATCAGATCAACATGAGGCGCATCAAACCCCGTGGTTAATACTGATACGTTAACCAGATATTTGATTTTTTGTACTTTAAAATCATTAATGATCCGATCACGTTCATCAAGAGGCGTATCGCCAATGACAAGCGCAGCATTTTCATGAGCAAGATAGCCCATGATTTCTTGTGCATGGTTCACGGTTGAAGCAAAAATCATGATGCCACGGCGATCTTTGGCATAGTCAATCACTTGTTCGATGATCATCGGAGTGGCACGGCCTGATTGTTCGATTACATTATCAAGATCAGCTTCTTTATAATGACCCGTATTCGATGGTGTTAGTGATGAAAAGTCATAACCTAACACTGCCATATCCATGACTTTTGGTTCAGTTAAAAAGCCTTCATCAAGTAAATAGCGGATCGGTAATTCAAAAATACAATCACGAAAGAAACGCTCGGTCTCGGTTTTGACTTGACCACGAGTGTGATATTTGTAAATCCACCCCATGCCTAATCGATAAGGGGTTGCGGTTAGTCCAAGCACTTTGATATTGGGGTTTATCGTTTGTACGTGTTTGATGACTTTACGGTAGGCACTGTTTTCATCATCAGGCACACGGTGGCATTCATCGATAACTAATAAAGAAAACTGTTCCTTAAATTTATCGAGGCTATTTGCCATTGATTGTACAGAGGCAAATACTACTTGTTGATCCGTTTCTTTACGGCCTAAACCTGCGGAAAAAATAGCCGCTTTAAGGCCATAGCTTTCGTATTTAGCGTGGTTTTGTTCGACTAATTCTTTAACGTGGGTAAGTACTAAAACTCGACCTCGAGCAATACGGGCTAGTTCAGCTACAACAAGGCTTTTACCTGCGCCTGTTGGTAGAGCAAGGACTGCCGGAGAGTTGTGCTTACGAAAGTAATGAAGAGTGGCGTTAACACTGTCTTGTTGGTAAGGGCGTAAAGTATACATACCGTAAATCTGCTACAAATAAACTATGACTAGTGTACATTTAACCAGTGGTTTAGCAAGTCACTCGCTTAATTTTATGGGGGGAATTATGATTGAACATTGAGACGCAATAGTGCTCTTTATGGATCACTATTGCGTCGGCTAAATGCTATTCGCTTTTTAGTTGGCTGTGCGACCATGAACCATAACTGCTATTAGGCATGATAATCCATTGAGTACCAAATTTTTGTCGTTGTTGTTCGACAAGCTTACGTTGTTCAGACGTTGGCTTTTTAGTTTTAAATTCCGCAGCAAAGTCAGCCAAACTATCGCCTAATAACATGATGACTTGAAATTGGTGGCTAATATCTTCTCGGCGCAGTTGTTTTGATTTGTTAGCAAGTAAGACATGATCACTGTTAACTTGTGGTAGGCCTAAGCGATTAAGGGTGTTGATAGTTGCTTGTTTGTTTTCTTGGCTACGATCAGAGACATAAAAAATCGTAATATGTTGGTTATTGACAAAATTAAGGAAATCTTTAGCACCAGGAATTAAACTGGGTTCGCCATTTTTTTCCCAATCCCCCCATGTATCCCATTCTGTATAGTCGTGGCATTTCTTGAGATCTTTTACCAATAGTGGCGTGTTATCTAATACTGTTTCGTCCAGATCTATAATAATGGCACTTTTTCTATTTGTTTCTCTTTGGGTTAAGTTCTCATTAAGCTGTTGTTGAGCAAACTTATAGGTCTGTAATTGCAGTGCCATAATCTCAGCTGATTGTTGTTGGTAACGTAATCCCATTTCGTATTGCTTTACATTACAATGGGTATCTGCGGCAAGCGTTGAGAAACTAGATAGTGCAAGCACAAGAGAAACGATAGGAAATGATTTATTCATTATAGTTAAGCCTTATCCTTTATGGGAATGTTTGATTAAGGGTAGGCTAGTAGATTAATGTGTCATTTATATTATGAACGATAAAAAATATCACAATGTGAACTATTAAAAAACATTGTGTTATTTAGTGTGAAGTAATGTGTTGTTATTGCATTTATATATTGCAGAAATAGAGTAATATACTCATTAATAATAATGTTACATTGTAACTTAGCTATGATTTTTACTTATAATTAAAAAACTACGACTAATGCTTTATATTTTTAGAATTATTATTATTTTATCGGCATTTTTATCATGGTATGCCGCAGCTTCGACAACAAAAACGACCGCTCATACGATAGTGCATCATTCTCGTATTCATCGTCATTATTCACACAGAGATAAGCACCAAGGACATTTAATACATCATACACTGCATGTGTATAAGAAGCGTCATCACTTAACAAAATTGCAAGAGCGACGCCATGTACGATTGGTGAGACATAAAATTTTCCATGCATATTATGGATGGAAAGGTACGCCTTATCACTTCGGTGGGTCAAGCCATCGAGGAATTGATTGCTCTGCATTTGTAATGAAAATGTATCGACAAGTATTTCATCGAGACTTGCCTCGAACAACGTTAGGGCAAGTAAAGTTAGGACGACGGATTCGTAAGGATCAAGCTAAGTTAGGGGATTTAGTCTTCTTTAAGACGGGTCGTAATGAACGTCATGTAGGGATCTATCTTTCTAATGGAGACTTTATGAACTCGGCCAGTTCGCGAGGGGTGTCTATTTCAAATTTAAAGCATATTTTTTGGAAGCGGCATTTTTGGCAAATTAGGCGCTTAGTTACGATATAAGATGCAATAAAACGGGAGCTCTTGAGCTTCCGTTTTTTTATGGCTGCGATTTATCACTAGCCTTATGGCTTGGTCCATATGCGAGTATTGAGATCTAACTCATCAACGATATTAATCACAAATTGAAGATCATAATAAATAGAGGCAATAAAGGTTAAAGAATCAGCTTGTTGGAACAGTTTAGGTTCAAAATAATTCTTTGAGCTTGAAATAGCAATATAGAGATGATCATTAACGAATGAGAAAGCGATGGTATGTTCAGAGCGATTACTGAAATTAATTAGGCGCTGTATCATTGCCGGTGAAAGTAGATAACGTGCTTCTACTTGATCGTTACTATAAACATTAAATAGCTGTGAAAACTCAGGATCCTCAAGGATCACTTGCTGTTGATTATTACTGAATATGTCGGAGAGTTTCTGACCCATCGCTGAAAAAATACTATGATTATTCGGCATGATGGTTGTTTGACCTGAAAAATGCTTATTCGCATCGGCTATGAAAAAAAGCCCTTTAAAAATAGTATGCCATTGATCTTGGTTTTTACCGCTGTTATCACGGCTTTGCGTTTTATATTCAGTATGTAGCTCAGAAAAACGTAAATGGGTTTTATCTATCTGACCTTCAATCAAATCCTCACCACGATAACGATCATAGTGGCGACCAAAGAGGGCACTATTTTTATAGTCTTGTTTATCGATACATTGGGTTGGTTTATAACAAAAACTGTGATCAATTGAGTTAATAAGCTTGGTGACTATTTTGTGTTTATAATCTTTTTTATATTGATCCCAACGTTTACTGTATAAGCGATGCATGACAATCGCAATAATAATGGCAAAGATAATACCAAAGGCTTGTAACTCATACATAAAACTTAGAGGGATAATAATAACCGCAAACCCGACACCTACCAGTAATGATAGCCAGTATTGTTTGATGACTTTTTTACGATCATGATCAAGCGCTTCAAGTTGAGGTTTAAGGTGCATTTCGTAAAGTACAGTCAGCTTACTATCCATAGATGTATCCTATTGCTTAAATAAACGAGCAGCATCGATATTGATACGTTCGGTGTTAGCAATTTCAAATAAAGGTAAAGTGGTTAACATCATTTGGTGAGCAATAAGGCTTGATGGAAACATTTCAATAGCGTTGTTATAACGTGTTACTGCTGCATTAAAACTGCGTCGAGAGGCTGATAGCTGTTCTTCTGTTTCATTAATTGAGCGTATTAACAGTGTGGTATTTTCGTTAGCTTTGAGTTCAGGATAAGCTTCTACGGCGACCCTAAAATGAGACACTGCGGCTGATAATTGTTTATCTTGTTGTGGCTTATCTACAGTATCGAGAGAGTGTGATTGTGCTCGTAATGCCGTGAGCTCAGTTAGTACAGAATGTTCATGCTTCATATAAGATTTAGTGGTTTCAATTAAATTAGGTAATAAATCAAACCGTTTTTTTAGCATGACATCGATACTTGCTTCAGCATTCGCAACTTGATTCTTTTTACCAATGAGGCTGTTACGCATTGCCATATATAACAATGCAACCAGTACCACAAAGGTAATTATACTTATTAGCATTTACATCTTCCTTTATATGAACCGACAGACAAGACCCTGTGTGTTCACGGCCTGTATTCAGGGTACTCTCTAGTTATAACGAAAAAAGCCTTGTCAAAACAAGGCTTAAATGCAGATTTATTGTTATTGATCTATTTTATCTAGGAAGCGACAGTAGCGGGTATGTGGGATTCCGTTAGATTCTTAGTCATCATGCAAAACTGACGGCGCGGGCTAAAACCATGCTTTTCATAGAAATTACGTGCTCCAGCATTACCAATATTCACTTCAAGCGATAATGCTTTAACACCATCTTGGCTTACTAATGCCTCAAGTTGGGGGAGTAATTCAGTGCCAATGCCATGTTGTCGCCAATCTGATTTTAAATAGAATTGATCAATTAAACCAATTTTACCACCGTGTTCTAGGCTAAAACTGTAACTGACGATAATGTGTCCAGCGATATGCTTAACACCATGCTGTTCAACCTCAATAAACCATGCCTGTCCTAATTTTGGATTACTTAACAATTGTTTAACTGCAAGTGTGGTCTGTTCTGCTTTTTGAGGCAAAGCTTCATAATCAAATAATTCATCTATTAATTGAAGAAATTTATCTAGCGAAGAAAGTGTTGGTGTGCTGAGAGAAATATTCATACTGAGTCCCTAAGTTAAACCCTATTTTTGAAGGCTTTATTGATTACAACGTGTTGTAAAATTGTTGTATTTGCATAGAGTTAATGTTTTTTTAATTTGTAATCTAGCAGATATATGACAATAGAGTCATAGAAATGTTCATATTTTTGATGGAATAACGTCAACTTTAACGATTTTTATTTGTTAGTTAGTCGTAATAGCCATGTACTCACAGTATGAATGGCATGAAAATGAAGTTTTTAATGCATATCTGTGATTTGCTTCTTATAATACCGAATCTTTTGTAAGTAGCGGAGCCACTCAATGAGGCTTGATAAATTCTTAGGTACCACTTTAGGTATCACCCGTAGAGAAGCCGGTAAACTTCTTCGTGATAAAATGATTGAAGTTGACGGCGAAATTGTCCGTAGTGCTTCTTTCTCTGTCGGTGACGATAACAATGTAGAATTTAACGGTCGTCCACTTCGTCTACAAGGGCCTCGTTACTTCATGTTGAATAAACCACAAGGTTTTGTGTGTTCACATGTTGATGATTTCAATCCCACTGTTTTTGTGTTGTTTGATGAGGTTAGCCCTGAGAAAATGCACGTAGCAGGGCGTTTAGACAGTGATACTACAGGCTTAACGTTATTAACTGATGATGGCCAATGGTCACACCGTATTACTTCACCACGCCATGTGTGTGAGAAAGTGTATTTTGTAGAAACAGCTGATCCTATTGTTGCTGAGAATATTGCACAATTTGAAGCAGGTGTGCAATTAAACGGTGAAGAAGGGCTTACTCGTCCTGCAAAGTTAGAGATTGTTGGCGAACGTGAAGGTGTTTTAACCATCACTGAAGGTAAGTATCATCAAGTTAAGCGTATGTTTGCTGCCGTGGGTAACCGTGTTGTTGGTTTGCATCGTGAGCGTGTTGGTACGCTTGAATTAGATGAAGATCTTGAACCCGGTCAATACCGTCCATTAACGGCTGAAGAGATTGCATCATTTTTAGCTAAATAACGTTACTGGTTGTTATTAATCCCCAAAAAGCATAAATATTGTTATTTATGCTTTTTTTATACGTAAAATATTAAACGATTATTAGTCTATTATTTTAAAATAAGTTAGAAACCTTTTATTTCCTATTAGGAAAGAATGATTCTCGTTTTTTAGCGTACAATGGGTCTATTGTCTCTTTAATAGCAATTATATTCTGCCTATCGTTGTTATTTTTATTAAAAGAATATTTATGACTCAACCAGCCTCACCTAAATTGAGTTTACAGCTCATTCTCATTCTCGGTGCAATTGCCGCTTTAACCCCTTTTGCAATTGACATGTATCTACCAGCAATGCCCGATATTGCCAAAGATTTTTTAGTGTCTCCAAGTGCTGTTCAAGTAACATTAACTGCTTATACGGCAGGTTTTGCTTTTGGTCAGTTAATTCATGGACCGCTAGCAGATAGCTATGGTCGCCGTCCGATGTTGATAGCGGGCACCGTGAGTTTCTTGGTGTTAACGATTTTAGGTGCGTTGAGTACCAATATCAACGAGCTAACCATTATTCGTGTTGCACAGGGTTTTGCTGGTGCAGCGGCAGCGGTTATTATTGGCGCATTGGTACGTGATATGTTTGAACGTGAAGAATTTTCACGGACAATGTCATTTGTTACTTTAGTGATGACTATCGCACCGTTAATTGCACCTGTATTAGGTGGGCATCTTTCTGTTTGGTTTGGTTGGCGTGCAGTATTTTGGGCATTAGCTATTTTTGCTGTGGTGGTTTTAATCTCGATTTTATTTAAAATTAAAGAAACCCTTCCCAAAGAGAAACAAATTCCTTTTCATTTATCGTCAATTATTAAAAATTATAAACGATTATTGTCAAATCCGGTTGCCTTTGGCTTAGTGTGTTGCAGTGGTTTTTCTTTTGCTGGTATGTTTACGTTCTTAACGGCGGGGTCATTCGTCTACATTGATATTTATGGTATCAGTGTCGAGAATTTCGGTTACTACTTTTGTTTGAACATTCTCTGCATGATTCTATTTACCAGTATCAATGGTCGGTTTGTGAAGCGAAAAGGTACGCACTGGATGCTACGTTTTGGTTTGATAATCCAATTAGTGGCAGGGGTACTGTTACTTATTGGACAATGGTTAGATTTAGGGCTATGGGGCGTTGTTATTCCCGTGGCGTTATTTATTGGTACACTTTCCACTATCGGTAGTAATACCATGGCGTGTTTATTATCGAGTTATCCTCAGATGGCGGGTACAGCGTCTTCTTTAGGAGGAACATTCCGTTTTGGTATCGGTTCGATTGTCGGTGGTCTTGTTGCATTAATGCCAGATGGTAATGCATGGCCTATGGCATTGACGATGGCGTCATGTGCTATATTATCGGCTGGTTTTTATTGGTTCCTTGCACGCACAGCTTAGATGTTGTGTCGTAGTTTGATATTTTTGGATTGTTTGAAATAAATCATGACCATTTTTTTTAATGAAATTTATAATGTTGTTAGTAGTGGGTTAACGGCTTTACAAGAAGCGCAAGCAACAGGTAAAGCACAAAAAAACCCTGTCAGTGAAAGTATCTTTTTAAGTGCTTGGGTAACAAAAGTACTTAAACAACATAGTTTTGATCGTTGTGTGGTAAAAACGTTGCAAGAATGGCAGCAACAATCACGCACTATGGGTAAAAATGCACAGCTAAAACTGCATTTTGAGCGCCTAGCTGAAACCTACGCGAAAGTGACTGATGAGCAAGGGCAATCAACTGTGATTACACCTGCTGTTATAGCAACATTTTACACTGCGTTAGAACAGCAAGATTGGTTAGTGACCAGTGAATACGAAGTCAGTCGTAAAGTAAGTCACCATACTGATGGTAAAGCATCGTTAGTGGTTTGTTCTGCCCAGTACGCAGAATCAATGAATGAAGATGGTGGGTTAGTAAAACCGTTATCATTATATGTGCGTGGTAATGTGCAAAAATTTATTGATATTGCTTACCAACATGGGCTCTTGCTTTATAAAATCACTGATTATAAATCGAAAGTGAAGTTTCATGGTGAGTATGTTATTTATCCCCATAATGCTGGTGGACACTTACCAGAGCTACCGACCGTCGCTAATTAATTGTTATCCGTAATATGTATAAATGCCGCATGAGTTAATGGCTCATGCGGCATTTTTTATAACGAAAAGAGTATGCTTAGTCAGTGGCTATGTTTGCATTACGTGATTGTGCTAATTTAGTCGTGAAGTATTTAATGCAAACTAACACTAAACAGCAACTACCACAGGTTAATAGTGTTATTGCTAAATTACCGATTGATGCGGCAAAATCTAAGCCGAAACCAATAATGAGGTAATAGGATAGCCCTAATAAAGCGCCAGCGCTGCCAAGATGGTTACGGTAATTTGTTAAAGCAGTACTAAACAGATTCGGTAAAGTAAGACCAAAAGCGACAGAAACGAGAGCCATTGGAATAAAGAACCAAATAGTGTGCTGCAATAGGTAAACTCCGATGCCAGAGATAACCATTAAGATCATGGCGATAAGGACAATTAAATCACCATTTAACTTGTAGTGAATTAGCTTCATATTAATCAGCGAGCCTAATACTGAGCCGATGGCTAAAACAAAACCGGTATAACCAAAAAACTTCACACTGGCACCAAGTTGTTCAAACATAAACGGAGCAAGACTGTAATATGAAAACAACGCCACGTTCGCCAGTCCGATCATTAATGTGATGTACCAAATATGGCTATCACGGATCATTTTATTAGCTACAGAGAGCAAACTATCACGTTTAATATTTTCTGGCTTAGTTTCTGGTAACTGAGCACTTGACCAGATAAATAACAGTGTGATGAGCACAATCATTGCCGCAAATACCCACGTATACCCACCATGCGATGTTAGCCAACTGCCTATCATCATACCGATAACAGGGCTAATACCAACCGATGTTGCCGCAATAGAAAACAACCGTGATAATTCAATACCTTCAAAGCTATCTCTTAAAATAGTTTGAGTACATACCGAGCCAACAGCTGCACCAAAAGCACAAGTACCAAAACCATATAAAAATAGATCAAAGTTAGGTGCTAAATAAGTGCCAATGGCTGCAATAATAAAAATCGCTAATCCTGCTAAAGTCGAACGACGGCGACCAATGATATCGCATAATGTTCCCCAAAAAACGACCCCAAACGCAAAGGCTATAAAGAATATCGATAATCCTTGGGCTGCATTTTCAGCACTAACCGAAAAGTGATTTTTAATGGATGTTAGTGCAGGGCTATACATTGTTTCTATAAGTTGTGGAAACATCAAAAGCGCAATCGCTAATGGTGTTGATATTTTTTTTATATTCATTTTCTATATCCTATTTAGCCAATAATCGCTTCACCTATATTCATGCTTGTATTTACAACGCTGAAAACGTTCATTTATTACAATGAATAATGATGTTGGTCTCACTGTTATTTCAATATGGAAAATTATATAGTGTTAATATAGGGTGTAATATTAACATAAGGACCTTATATGTTACTTTAAGGACAAACTGATAAGGGAATACTTATGGCTTATATAACAGTAGGGCAGGCGTTTTGTGCCGATGATTATGATCGGTTAGTGGTTGGTCTTGCGATTGATCTGGGGGGGCATGATTCAGGTGAACATCGGCATAATAAAGATCAGTTATTATTCTCACATCATGGTTGCATGGTAATTACCTTAGAGGGCGTTAAGTGTGTATTGCCACCAATGAGGGCTGCATGGATCCCTGCGGGTGTGTTGCATAATGCTCAAATGAGTAACGTAACGCATTATCGCTCTTTGTATTTTGACCAAGCATTGCAGTCGCAACTTAGTCGTGAAATGAAGATTATCGATATTAATCCGTTATTGGCGGTATTGCTTGAAAGAATGGCATATTGGCCCTTTGATAAACCTAATAATGAGCAAGCTAATACTGTTAACTTATTGATTGAAGAGCTTAATATTGCCACTGATAGCCATTTGAACTTGCCATTACCGCATGATCTACGATTACAACAATGGTTAACAGATATTAATCATCCTGATTTTTTAGCACCTAGCTTAGCTGATCTTAGTCTGCTTGTTGGTGCTAGCCAAAAGACGATAACCCGTATTTTTAAGAAAGAAACTGGAATGCCATATCAAAGTTGGCGTCAGCAGTGGCGATTATTAGCCGCGATTGAATTACTTGCACAAGGACAACGGATTTCAGATATTTCATTTCGGCTTGATTTTGCTAATGACAGTGCATTTATTCGCTTCTTCCGTCAAAAGACAGGGTTTACACCACTTAACTTTATGATTGAACTTAAATAATAAATCTTGCATTCTAGGTTTTTTCTTAAAAAGAATATATTAAAAATTAGCCAGAATTAACTGTTTTTTTGCGATAAATTAACCATAAATAAACACTAAAATCGCTGAATATATTATGTAATAAAAAAGAGCTGTAAAGCTCTCATATTGATGGTTTATAAGTTGAATCTTCATATTTATAAGTCATGATAACCTTATTAATTACTATTAATGATATGTCATTGGGTGATTAATATAATACCCGCGAAGGCTAACAGATTAATAAGGATGTCTATGCCTGTTTGTTGTACTGAATATAAAAATGAACATATATCAACGCCATTGATTTTATCATTTGATGAAACATTAACCTTTTTCCCGTTTGTGCTTGAATTTTATGATTGGCGTGATGGTCTTGCGATGTATCGTGCTTATCCTGATGGCCATCGTGAATTATTAGAAGGAAGTTGTTCGTTTTATATAGAGCATATAGAGTCATTAGCGGGTGGTAAGGCATGGATCGATAGCATTCCAGCACAGTTGGTGCATAAAGCACGCGCTTATGCTGATCTTGGCGTTTATATGCTTAAAATAGCGGCGATGAGTGATAAAGCCCATTACTTATTGTCACAACGGCCAATTTTACTTTATTTGGTATGTGAACGGTATCCGTTAGATCATGAACAAGTGTTGACCTTATGTGAATTGGGTCAACGTGCAATATTATCATCTTTAGGATTAGCATCTTCTCGGTCAGCACTACGGTTTATTGATCGTATTCAAAGTGATTTTTCTACTCGCTCAGTTGTGATTGTTATTCATCGTTTATTAGATCCAGAAACGATGATGTTTACCTTATTTCGCCATTATCAGACGATCACTACGTTAACGTTGCAAATATACTTACAGTGGCCAACGCTAACGGGCACTAAATTAGGCTTTTATTTAATGACAGCCTCACCGCGAGAACGGTTACGTATTAACCAGATATTATCGGATGTATTTCAGTTAGGTTATCGTGTGCTTGATGTTGATTCAGTGCGGCGTATTCATGCGGTGACTTCGTATGATGCACTGAAACAATTGCATGATCGTTGGCTGATTGCGCAGCGAACGACAAAGTTTGTGCCTGATCCTAGTTGCGATAAGACTTATGAGATCCCTTTTGCGGGTAACAGTAATATTGTCCCTATTCTTAATTATCAGCAGCTTGAAAATGAAGGTATGGAACAAAATCACTATGTCGCTATTTACCACAATCGGATCATTAAAGGTGAATATTTCGTTTATAAAATGCATATGCCTGAAAGGGTAACCATTGGCTTAAAACGGCATTATTTAGCGAATGGGCGAGTAAGTGAGACGTATACTGTTGATCAAATTCAAGCACGTAATAATCGTATGCCGTCGTATGAAACATTAGAAACGGTTTACAGTTGGTTAGACAGC
>SAMEA5043655__coassemble_200_pt1 | contig 12103 bp, 8 predicted proteins | sample SAMEA5043655__metabat2_low_PE_001 | metagenome-assembled genome bin SAMEA5043655 (sample SAMEA5043655) | Gadus morhua
GGTAATGATAAAGTCAGCTACCAAGGTAAAATATACCAAGCTAAATGGTGGAGCCAAGGTAATACCCCAACAGCGGGCGATCCATGGGCTTTGTTACCTTAAATAAAGTCATCTAAGTCATTCACTGACTTTTGACACCCAATAAAAATGGCTTTGATGTGGTTCTTACACCCAATCAAGGCCATTTTTTATAATTAACAATAACGACTACCGCTACTATTTAGTTGCGGCATCAAACACCAGTTTACCTAAGCGATACAACCGTTTTGCTTGTTCACTATAATCAATCGTTTCACCTTGGGCGCGACGACGATTTAATTGGGTATTAATGCCATCTTGATAAACCTGTTGTAACTGTGATTGTAAGCTATCGAGATTATAGGGAATACGATCACTACTAACAGAAAATGGCAGAATATACTCAGCCTGCATCACCTCGCGGTTATAGTTAACTGCATCACCAATAATACGTCCTTTGTCTGTCTGCGGTGATTCAAGATCATACGGCGGTAACCATTCATCAATGGGTTTAAGTTTATCGACTTGGTTAACCAGCATGATCACTTTCGGGGCTTTTCGATGTTGATTCGCAGGTTGCTTATAAAATGCATCTAATGCCGCTTTCAACATAACATCTAATTGACGTGACGATTGGTTGGCTTTTAATACCCAAATAACCACATCACTTTCGGTCATTTGTGTTAGCAATTTTTTCTCAGTCTCAACTGAACCATCAATACCCGGTAAATCAATCAGGTTGATTAAATCTAGCCCTTCAACTTCGCATTTATAGGTTGTGGCTTTATCGGTTGATGGTAATGCACTCACTTCCGCAGCAATTTCACCCAATAACCCATTAATAACGGATGATTTACCCGCACTCACTTGACCAACAACCGCCACACGCAAAGGCTCAACCGCAATGGCTGATGCTTGCTGATCGTGATCTTGAAGTTTACTAGGTAAAACCGCTGCGTCATCAAGCTTAAAGCGACCGCTGTATAAATCAATTGCAACCGATGCGACCTCTTGCAATAACGTAGCTTTTAATTTGCTTTGTACTTCAGCACTGACATCATCAAACAACTTACCAACCACTAATCCACGTACTTCTGCTAACCATCCTGTTGGTGTGGCTATGCGGAATAAACGATAAACATCATAAGCACTTTTTGCATAGCCCATTTTATCTTTAATTGCATACCCTTGCTTCAAGCTCGTTAAAGTGATCTTCTCAGAAAAAGGGACATGTTGTTGTAAAAAATGACGATAACGACGACTAACTTCTTCAACCATCATTAAAAATTCAGGGGCTGTAAAAGCTAATTTTTGTGAACTCGATTGTTGATGATATTGCGCAGCAACATCTGCAACCAAGACATAAGCATGTGCTTGTAAACTTTCCCATGCCGCATCTTCGGCTAGCTGTTTATCAATCACCAACGTCATTTGTTGCCACACTTGCTGATCGTGCTCACTCCATTGTGGGTTAGCGGCTACATGTAATGGTGCAATGTCATCTATAACAGCATCAGCAACAACACGTTTACGACGCAGCCACCAATAAGGTAAGAAGGCCACTAAACAACCACCAGCAATAATGGCGAAAAATAACAGCCATTGCCCTTGTTGAATGAGATCAACCACACCAAAGCCTGCTAATACAATCACAGGTAAACAAATAGACAACATCAATAACGGTAAAAAACCATCAGAAAGTTGATTGATTAACTGGTAACTTTTACTCACCCGTTTCATTCGTTATCCTTTTTAGGTGCCGATTTACCTAATTGTTGTCGATCAGCAACCTGTTTTACGGTCGTAAATGCTTGTTGATAAGCCAGCTTAATTTGATCTTTGGAAATCGACTCACCTTTACTGCGATGATATAAATACATACAAGCAGCACGACCAATCGCATAAGTGGATGAAAAACTCATTGCAGCGGCGGTCGCACTTCCTACGGTTTGTCCATAAGCAGGAATAAATTTAACTAACTGGTTAAGCCCTAATTTAGATAAGTATTGCAGCAAAAAACCCGATCCCAACATGCCAACGAATTCTGCGTAATCTTTTTTATTCCAGCTGACACCATATTGATTAGCAAGACTATGAAGCATTTTGCCTTGAATAGCAGGTACACTGAATAACCCCACAGCAGGGATTGCATCACTGGCTCCCGCAGCACCGGCATACCATAGAACCTCTTGGCGCAATTGGTAAAAATTTTGTTCTTCGCGGTTAGTATGGGCTTGTTGATTGGATAACAAACTCAACATCGGAAGCGCATCAGTTAATGCATGATGTAATCCATCAATACCTATAAATTGCTCATCATCAGGGATTAAATCCACCACAATCGGTTGATACATAGTGGCGGTCTCTGATTGCCACTGTGCGGGTTTTATTCCCCACACCTCCATCACTCGCTGATGATTATAGTCAATCGCACGTTGGCGTTCTTGAGGATCAACGATACTGTTAACCGCAGTATGGATAACCAATAAATGTTTGATCACCCCACTGCGTTTAATTTGCTTAAGTGCCGTCAATAAACCCGATTGTTCTGGCTCTTCTGCTTTCATAACCACCATTAAGGCATGGCTTTTACCACTACACATCGCAATATCTTCGGCAGGATCGTAATCCGCCTCACCCAACCCACGAGTATCAAGAAAACACACTAACGGATTTTCAGCAGGATAAAGATAATGGTGGGCAGTACGAGTGCAAGGTTGAAAACCATTACCGATCTCCACCAAACTATCACCGGTTAGTGTTTGAATTATTGTTGATTTTCCCGCACCTGTTTTACCTAATAACCATAACGTCGGAATGTGCTTTTGCCATTCATCAAACGCAGATTCTAAATCAGGATTCACGGTGGGATTTATATATTGATAAACTTTCTTAAAGAAGCGATTCATATCACCTTCACACAGCAGATAGTAAAACAGTTATATACCGAGCTTGATATATAACCATTTAATCAGTATTAGCAACATAGCACTAAATGAAAAAAAGAGAATAACCTTAATGACTATTCTCTTCTTTTATAAACCAATGATTGTAGTTTATGACCGTTAATTAGTCGTCTGAGTGATCAATAAAATACTGCTCACGACTTGAACTCACTAAACTCGACACCACAATTGCCATATAAAACACCCCGACAATCGCTTCAAGATAGGCAAATACTTTAGCAATCGGTGTGATAGGTAAAATATCACCGTAACCCAAGGTGGTTAAAGTCACAAAACTAAAATATGCAGCATCGGCAAAGTTCTCATGCCACGATCCCTTACTGATACCATGGAATGAACCCGGTAAGAAATGAATAAGAATTAAATAGCCAATCGCCCACATTAAACCAAGCAATAAAAACAACGCCATTGATCCAATGATCTTGTTGCTATTAATCGAACCGGTAAATAATATTTGGCGCATGATTGAACGAAATGTGCCAAAGAAGAAAATAAACATCAAGAACAACATGATGATTTCTATTTCCTCAATGCCTAAGACAGCGCGAGTAACCACCGCCACCAACCATGCCACCACTAATGATGATAAAAAACGAAACCAATTTTTATCAAAACGTAGGCTCAGAAGACAGATACCAAAAGTAATCAGTGTAAAAACTTCAAGCATATATTGTAAAAAACCTGACGTAATCACTTTCTCTAACGACGCACTGATCAATAAAAAAACCAGCGCTAACGTTAAATAGAAAAAGTTATTTTGCGTATTAATTCGTTGGCTCTTTTCATTCAGCTTTTTACTCAACATTAATCAGTATTCCTTATTGTTCTTCATATCCGGTTAGTTCCATAAACCCTTTGCCTTTTTGTGACCCCGTCACCTTTATTGGTCCTTCCCAATACGGAAACATAAAATGTAACCATTGATCTCGTCGTACAACATTCGTCTGAAGTCTTAATCCTTGTGATGGCACCTCAATTAACCAACTTAATGGAAATGAAATGCCACTTACCTCAAGAAAATGCAAAGGTTTCATGCGGATTTGATTATTATCTAATTCAACCACTTTTCCATCTGGCCATGAACGCGAACCAATGAAGTAAGGTCTTTGACCCTTCTCTCGTAGCTGCGACACCATCAATGCACTGCCATCTTCAAGATGTATCGAGAACCAATCCCATCCCTGTTGTTTAGCGCTGAGCATACTACTGCTCCACTCGCGATCAAACCAACCGCGTCCGTTCACTTTATATTGCTTACCGTCGAGTTCAATAACACCATCAAGGTCTAAAAATGGTGCACTATAATAGTAAGAGGCAATACCCAGTAACGGATGTTTTTGGCTGTATCCCTTGTCACCTTGTAAAACGATCGCACCTCTTTGCTTGATATTTAATCGAGCTAACATGTCATCATCAGAAAATTCAAGCTGCCCCGGAAAAGGATTACTTGTCGGCGCACGCCATGACCAATTATCTAGCCAAGCTCGAAAAGGTTTAAGGCTTACCCCTGCTTGCCCTATTCCACCACGGGCAAACCTTTCTGTTGCCCATATTTTCTCTTTTGTTGTTATCACCGCATGTGCCATATACATTTGTGGCGTTTTCCAACCTGTTAAATCATCATCACTGGTCGCCATACGGAATAGCGTCCATTGCACAGCGATCTCGTTCCCTGTTTCTGTTTTAAGGTTGGCAGTGAGGTACCACCATTCAGCAAGATATTCAGGATGCTCACCATAATCTCGAGGAAAAACGATTGGCTCTCCTTTAACGACAGGCTCAAATACAAAATCTTGAGATTGCGTTAATGTTTTCACTGAATTACTTCGAGTCGGCTTATTATCGCACCCACTTAATATCATCGCTATTGTTAGTATTATTGGTAAACAAAGCAAATGCCAACGACATTTCAGAGTTGAACTTCTCATTAAAATGACTCTCGCAAAGATAAAATCGCCGAACGATGAACCAAACGCCATACTGGCCATGCTCCTGCTACTAATAATACCAATAAAGCAGTGCCTAACGTCATAAAGTAATTATATGGGAAATACTGCACTTGCATTGTCCAACCAAAGGAATACTTCAATACAACATCAATCAATAGTTGTGCTAAAAGTAATCCTAACGGTAAAGCCATTAATGCTGTTACTAAGCCAATAACAAGCAATTGCCCGCCACCGAGTAACGATAATTCTATCCCCGTCATTCCCATACAGCGTAATAATGAAAACTGCCGTTGTCGTGAAATTTCACCCGCAATCGTCGCAAAGAACAAACCACAAATAGCAATAAATAGCGTTAAATTACCTAACGTCGATGTCACCACAAAAGTGCGATCAAACACGGTCATCGCTTGTTTCATTAACGCAGCATTATTCCGTACCCGCTCTGGCTGTAATCTAAAACGCTCGCCTAATTTAGCTAATAATGCCTCGGAACTTGTACCATTTTTCAAATGAATAGCGAGTCCAACTTGCCCAGAATGAGGCCAAAAACGTTGCCATTTTTGCTGTGATATTAAAACTTGTCCGTAAGGGTTACCATAATCATAATAAATACCAACAACACGCCAGCCTTTATTCATAGGTGCAGGAAGATTAATCATATCCCCCGGTTGCCAATGATGTTTCAATGCCATAGATTCACTGACCATCACAGCACGCTCATGATGTAGTTGTTGCCAATAATTATTTATACCTTCTTTCACCGAAAGTGCTTTTTGCTCTCCGGTGGTTTGACCAATACTCATTACTTGGATCGTACCATTATTTGAACGCGTTTCTTTTTGCCAACTCCACCACACTTGCTCAACATCAGGTTGTTCTTGAAGCCACTTTGAAATACGTGGTGCCATATTCATTGATGGACGAATATAAATATCAGCAGCTAAACGTTGTTCAAGCCAATTTTCAGTCGTATTACGAAAACTACCAACCATTGTTTCCATGCCAATGTTAGAAGCCAAAGCCAGCATAAATGCCATTGCTGCTATACCGCGATAACTTAAACTTGCAGCAGCATCAAAGAAGAACCAACGCATACGGGCTCGACGACTCATTCGCCCTAAGAAGTTAAACAATAACCATAATAAATAGGGCATCATTAAACCTGACGCAATCAAAATAAAAGCGATTAAAGCAAAACCCGCGAGCTGCCCATGAGGTAACTTATAAACAACAAAAGCCCCAGCCATAAAAATACAAGAAAGTAATGCTTGCCATGCAAACTCTCGTCCACTAAAACGCACTAATGCTAAATGGGTCGCTAACCTTGCTGGTGGTGATTTTAATAATCGAACCAATGGCCACGTGCACGCAAACGCACAGCCAAAGACGGCAATGGCTAAACTTGCAGCGCCCCACTGCCAATTCCAATGCACTTGTAGACTAACATTTGCGCTATATAAATCATTTAATGATGCTGCAACGGACGGCAATAATTGTTGTGCTAACAGTAAACCAATAATATTTCCGCCAACAAGGCCAAGTAAGACCCATAAACACAGCTCACCAATTAATGCGCCTGCGAGTTGAGTGCCATTAACACCCAATTGACGTAACATGCCCACTAAAGGTTGTCGTTGTGCTAGAGATAACGACATCGCTTGATAAAAAATAAATAACCCAACAACAAACGCAAGCATCCCCATCGCAAATAAGTTTAAGTGAAATGCATTGGTTAACGGCTCTAATTTAGCGCTTTGTTGCCGTTCAAGTGTTAACCCTGGTGGTAAAATATGGGTTAGTTTCAACAACTGCTTACTGCTCATTTCACCACAGACAACAGCACTAAAACCAGAACTAGGCTGTAACTCACGCAACAAAGCAATATCCGCTACCATGCGAGAATCATTCATTCGACTATCATTGATCACTTCTAAAGGACCAATTTTACGTCCAGAATCAAGTGTGAGCATATCGCCAGTTTTGATACCAATATAATTAGCTAAATACTCCCCTAACATAATCGGATATGGCGGCTGCATTAATTTTAATAATTTAACTTTACCTTCATCAACGACACTGTTTTTTATCGCTCCAAGCATAGCGACAGGATCGATACCAAGCAGTTGAAAATCGCGTTGATTGTCAGTAACGATACGATGCTCAATCAATGGCGTACAGGTTTTTAACCCAGCACGACGCATTTGAATGTAAAAACCTTGAGGTACATTCATGCCAATTTGAGCATGACGAATACGGTACGGGAAGGGATTAGAAAAAAGTTGTTCACCTTTACGGTAACTTTCTTTGGCTTGTTGGTTAACACCCATTACACCTACTAATAATGCGATGCCTAATGTTAAGCCAAGCCAGACTAAAACAATTTGTAATGGATGACGGCGATAATGCCCCCAAAGCGCATTAGCTACGGGGCGTAACATGAAGCTGACCTCCCTGCAAACGAATACATCCTTGCATATGTGATGCGACCTTATCACTGTGTGTAACAACTAATAACGTACAATGCAGTTGTTTAGTTAATGAAATCAGCAACCGAATAACAGCATCAGCATTACGTTCATCTAAGCTGCCGGTGGGCTCATCTGCAAGTAACAACGTCGGTTCCATATAAATAGCACGAGCAATAGCAGCTCGTTGCTGTTGTCCTCCTGAAATTTCCTCAGGATAACGTAATAGTAATGGCATCAAATCCAGTGCGGAAATTAACTTTAGCCACAATTGATCATCATCAGGTAAGCCTTTTAACTGACGACAAAAGCGAATATTATCCGCCACGGTTAACGTCGGTAGTAAGTTATATTGTTGAAAAACAAGACCTATATTTTTACGACGATACGCTGTACGTTCACGCTCTGATATCGCATGTATGGCGGTATTCCCCAGCCATATTTCACCCGACTCAGGCTTATCAAGCCCAGCAATTAAATTTAATAACGTACTTTTCCCTGAACCACTTTCCCCCATAAGTGCTAATTGATCGCCAGGATTTAAAGATAAATCAGCGCCCTGAAGCACAGAATGAAATTCAGTGCCATCTAGATAACCTTTACAGAGTTCAGATAGTCGTAACATGCCCAATCACCAACGTTTACTTGCATTACAAATTAACTATTTTTTATATTAATATCCAACAGCTAAAATAAATAGTTATTCAATATTACCTGTTTTATTCTTCACATAACAGTTCAACCATTAACTATCGTCATTTTAAACACTTACTTTATTTAAGATATTCCTATTTAACAACAAATAGTTAACCAATAAGAACAATAAATAGCCACTACAAAACCAACTTTCCGCACCCTATTTTAATTTAATAAATATTAAACAAAATTACATATATAATTTAACTAAAAACAATCTTGCTTGTTTTAACCTTTCATCTAATTTAAACAAATTAAATAGGCATGCTTGCTCATATATTCGGCATCATAAATATATGCATGAAAACCCATAAAAAACGGGGTGATAATAATCATATTAACCTATAAAAACTATCATCTTTTACAGTTTATTATTGCTTTTAATCAATAAAAAGCCATTATCTTTAAAGGCGATATTAAAAAATTTAATAGCCGAATTTTTCGCGTATTTATATCGCAACACGGAATTCAGAGTGATTACTTAATGAGCAAAAATATTCTTGTCGTCGGCGCTTCTGGTTATATCGGCAGCCATCTCGTGCCTAATTTATTACACTTAGGCCATCACGTAAAAGCAACAGGACGAAACCTTAAATTATTAGAAAAACGTGGCTGGGGAAGTATTGATAATTTAGAGTTAGTAGAATTAGATTTAGATCTCGATCAAGATTTAACTGATCTATTTATAGATATCGACACTGTTTATTTCTTAGTTCATGGAATGAATCATGGCCATGACTTCATTGAGTTCGAACTTGATTGCGCCCGCCGCTTTAGCGATTACCTCAGCCGTAGTAATGTTGAACATGTCGTTTATCTTGGTGCTCTACAGTCACAAACAAGCCAATCAAAACATTTAACTGCTCGTAAAGAAACAGGCAATATCCTTCGTAACAGCGGTAAATGCGTTACCGAGCTACGTGCCGGTATTATTATCGGCCCTGGCTCTGCTGCATTTGAAGTGATGCAAGACTTTGTCTATCACCTACCCGTAATGTTAACCCCAAGTTGGGTCACATCCCGTAACTCACCCATTGCATTACGTAATCTACTCTACTACCTAACAGAGCTTATCGAATGTCCGCCCGATCATAACCTTATTTTAGATGTCGCTGGCCCAGAACAGATGACTTATAAAGATCAAATGGTCCGATTGAGTAAAATGCACGGTAAAAATATTCGTGTGATCCCATTAAAATGGTTAAGCCCCAAAATGGCGACCTATTGGCTTCGTTTTATTACATCGGTTCCAACCAATATTGCACGCGCACTTATTGGCGGATTAAGTTGCGATCTTCCTGCTGATGGCAGTGAACTTCAACGCCGTATTCCTCAACATTTAATCAGTTATGAAGAAGCGATCCAAGAAGCATTAGCCATGAATACAGAAGTGGTTAACAGTGAGATCTGGGGATTTGACCCTGATGCCCTGTTACGCTGGCAAACAGGCTATGGCTACTACCCTAAACAAGCAGGTTATACACTGAAAACAGATGCAAGTTGTGAAGCCTTATGGCGCCAAGTACAGCTTGTAGGCGGTGAAGAAGGTTATTTTTATGCAAATAGCTTATGGCGCGTAAGAGAATGGATGGATGCCATGATTGGCGGAGATGCTCTCAAGCGTTATCGTCGTGATCCTCAACAACTACAATTGGGGGATAAAATTGATTCATGGAAAGTGATCAGCCTTGAAAAAAATCATTTCCTGTCATTACTGTTTGGTATGAAAGCACCCGGTTTAGGTCGATTAGAATTTACCATAGAAGATTGTGGTGATCATCGTACTATCGATATTCGTGCATGGTGGCACCCTAAAGGTTTCATGGGATTATTATACTGGTTTGCAATGATGCCAGCGCATTTGTTTATTTTCCGAGGGATGACGCATGCCTTGGTTAAACGCTGCAAAGCTAAAATACAACAAGGTAATATCGAAACAAAATAATACTGCTTATCTAATTATCAGCCACATTACTTATCGCTATTATCAATGTGATAATTAGATAGTTATCAAAATAGAGACATAAAAAAAACCGAAGGCACTGCTATTAACACATGCTTTCGGTTTTATTTTAATTGCTTATCTAGATTCGATAATTACATCGTAAAGATTAGGCTGTTTTTGATGCACATGTCATTTTCCATGCAGCAACAGGACCACTTAACAGTGTTAATCCAATCAGCAATGAAACAGGTACTGCGGTAATAACAATAAAGGACTGCAGTGCATTCAAACCGCCATCACCTGCGAGTAATAATACTGCCGCCACGACACCCATGGTAATCGCCCAGAATAAGCGGTGCTTACTACTTGGTTCATTATCACCCGAAACTACCATCGCAATCGAGTATGCCATTGAGTCACCCGTTGTAACCACGAATGTTGTGGTTAATACTAAAAATGCAGGTAATAAAATATAACTCAGCGGTAAATTAGACAATGTCGCTAATAATACCGAAGGTAAACCACCATCATTTAGTGGGCCTGAAATAATACCGGGATGATTAAGCTCTAATGAAATCCCTGTGCCACCTAACACTGCAAACCAAAAGTTTGTCGCAATCGGTGCACCAACAGCAACACACAAAATCAAACTACGAATACTGCGACCTTCAGAAATACGTGCAATAAAAATAGCCATCATAGGTGCAAAACCAATAAACCATCCCCAGAAGAACCATGTCCACCACACGTTCCACTCAGGCTTAGCCGTTGTTAAACTCATTGTGCCCATATTCTGTAAATAGCTACCAAATGCAGCACCAAACTCTTTTAATAAGAACGTTGTTGGCCCTAAAATTAACATTGCCGCTAATAATACAAAAGCACCAACAACATTAAGACGTGATAACCACTGTAAGCCTTTATCCATGCCTGATGCTGCTGAGGCTGAATAAATCGCCACTACCACGGCCAAAATAATAAGTTGAGATTGGGTATTATTTTCTAAACCGGTTAATAATTCTAAACTATAACCGAGTTGTGAAGCCAAAAATCCAATCGGACCAATCGTACCCGCCGCCACAGCAATAATTGCACATGCGTCAATCACACTGCCTAACCAATGATTTTCTAAGCGATGTCCAAAAAGTGGAAATAATAAAGCGCGTGGACGTAACTTAACGCCATGTTCATGATGAGCGTACATTAAAACTATTGTTGATAACGTACCTAATACAGCCCAAGCGAGAAATCCCCAATGTAAAAAGGCTTGATCTAATGCAGGAGTTACCGCGGCAAGTGTACCGCCTTCTACACCTGGGAATGATGGTGATGGCGTCATGAAGTGATAAATAGGTTCAGCTGCTGACCAAAACACACCACCACCAGCAAGCAGCGTACACATAATCATGGCTAACCAACGAAAGGTACCAATCGTTGGTTTACTGACACTGCCCATTACTTTTTTACCTAGCGGACTGATCGCGACAATAAGTGCTAAGAAAAAATTAATAAGCATTAACCACTGCCAGCTTGAACCAAAAGTTTTTGCTGCAGAGCTAAATGTTGTTTGGATTATAGCGGTAAAAGCGGGCATATCAATTAAAGCAGAAAGAACGAATAAGGAGATAAACCCAATCGTTAGAGCTGGAACGAGTTTGTTATCTAAACCCTTCAGTCCCATGACTATATTTGGGACGGTATTATTACTAATTTCGCTTGTATTGCGTTGCATAAATGTCTCACGCTGTGTGTGAGGGAAGATACACTAGCAGCATGTTAATAATAACGCCAGTTAAATTTCTCTATATTTTTCAAGACTAAAGCAAGAAAACAAACAATTTCATTAGTTTGTAATTTAAAAACAAAAACTTATAATTCATCGTACAAATAGGCGTATCGATAAATAAAAATCATCAATACAACAAAATAATACAATCGTAACAATGTGACTTATTCAAAAAAATAGTTACTGTACAAATTATATCGACAAATTTAAAAACGAAACAAGCAAAAAAAAGCAGCCATATCAAGGCTGCTTCTTTCACTTTACAATACGAATTTTAA
>SAMEA5043655__coassemble_205_pt1 | contig 11862 bp, 5 predicted proteins | sample SAMEA5043655__metabat2_low_PE_001 | metagenome-assembled genome bin SAMEA5043655 (sample SAMEA5043655) | Gadus morhua
GAAGATAAAGGACTGCCTCGTAAGCTAATTGTTCAGGATTAACTTAACGAGGCATAAGATTTTCGTAGCCGAATAAATTTATTTGAAATCATTACTTTAAACAATAGTTGTTGTTTTATTTTGTGGTGTTGACCTCATAATCTGATGTTTTAAGTCAAAAAAATCCGAACAAACAATAACGTTGTTCGGATTTTAATCACTTAATATCAATCACTAATCTATTTTAAAGGCGCTACGCTTTTGCTGCATGCTTATCTAAATATTCTAAAACAAGCTTACGATCTGCAGCACTTAAGCCTGCACGTGGGAACATACTTTGCGTGATCCCAGCCCATTGCCCTCGAGTATGTGCTGCGGGGTTCGGTGCAGCATGACACATAGTACAACTCGCATAGAATATTTCTTGGCCACGGCTAATCTTCGGTGCAACCTTACCCGCATTCGCTTTATGCAGTAAGGCAATACGACCATCAATATTTAAATCAACCATAGGTAAAATAGAACCATCATTTGGCCCTGTTGGTTGTTCAATCATTGGTGGTTCATAGGCTTTGTTTGGTGAACATGGATCGGTACATTTTTTATAGTATGCTAAACAAGTATTCGCACTTGTCCCTTGGCTTAATCCGCCACATGCTTGATCCGAGGTAATAATATTAATCTGACCACTATTACAACGACCCAATTTATCCAACTGTAACCATGCGCCTTCATGTAAACAAGCCACACCACGACGCACTTCATTGGATAATTTAGCACCACAAAGTAGTGCACCACGTTCATTGTGTAATTCGACAAGATCGCCATCAACAATACCTTGATCATGCGCATCTTGCTCATTGATCAATAAATATTGACGCCCATCAACACACTCATAACGATTGGTATCTGCGTTTGCCATTTGTGAGTGTAAACGCATCCAAGGATGAGGACTAAGAATATGCAATTGGCCTTTTTTAGCATTTCCTAAAAATTCAAATGGCTGCATATAAGTCGGTACAGGAGGACAATCGTCCAATTTCATTTTAGCGATTGATTCACTGTACAGCTCAATTTTACCTGATGGAGTATGTAATGGATGCTTTTCAGGATCATCATAAAAATCCCCATGACGTTGCCAATAATCAGCACTTTCTGGGGTTGGCATAACGGTAACACCATCTTTCCAGAATTCATCAAACGGTTTAATTTTAGCGGCAGTTGATGATTCGTATGCTGTTTTAAGCAACGTCATCATATCTTTACCTGTAGTATATTTATCTTCTACATGGAAAATTTTGGCTAAACGACGGAAAATTTCAAAGTCATCTAAACTTTCACCATAAGGTTCGATAACTTGCTGCATAGCATAAACTTTATTATTGCTATACGTACCACCAGAAGTAATATCGGTCCGTTCTAATGCGCTGGTTGCAGGTAAGACAATATCGGCAAATCTTGCTGATGCACACCACCATGTATCTTGACAAACATAAGTCTCAACTTTGTCATTCATGGCCTTGATTAGAGCATTAAGGTTTTGTTGGTGTGAGAATAAATTATTACCTGAATTATATACCATTGATATATCGGGGAATTTCAACGTTTGTCCATTGTAAGTAAATGACTTACCCGGATTACGTAACATTTCAGTTTGAAGCACAACCGGACAACCCGCAGAAATAGGATTAAAACCTTGGCCGAGTGTCACTGGTAATGATGAACCCGATTGTGGCATACCACCGTTACCATAATGCCAGCTAAAACCAAATCCTTCGCCAGCCTTACCAATTTTACCAGCCATTGCCGCAAAGTTAATAATTGACCAGTGGATCATTTCACCATGATCGGCACGTTGAACCGCCCAACCCGCGGCAATTTGAGTCTTTTTAGTTTTAAATAATACTGCTAGCTTTTTAATTTCATCGGCTGGAATACCAGTTATTTTTGCTGCCCATTCAGGGGTTTTAGCAACACCATCTTGTTTACCCAATAAGTAATCAAGATATTGCTCATAACCGACGGTATATTTTTTTAGATACTCAAGATCGGCTAGTTTTTGATCTTGTAAATGGAAAGCCATCGCATTAAATAGTGCCGTATCAGTTCCAGGAATAATTGACACCCATTCACTGTCTAAATTACGATCGGTCGTGGTACGTTTAGGGTTAATTGAAATAAACTTAATCCCTTTTTGTTTCCATTTCAACCAATGGCTTTGCATTTGATGATCAGCAACGCGGAATTCAACACGGTTTGTTTTCCAAGGATCACTACCAACTAAAACAAATACTTCAGTGTGCTTTTCAATAACAGGCCAAGCCGTTTGTGGTGAATACACTTCCATATCGCCGACAATATGCGGCAAAATAACCGTAGATGCACCTGCTGAGTAGTCGCCAATAGTGGTACTACAACCACCAATGAGATTAAAGAAACGACCTTGAACAACAGGTGGGCGTAATAAACCCGTATTTGACCAACCATCATACGATGAGTCAAAAATACCTTGGTTACCTTTATTTTCGATAGTATGTAAAATCGCACTTGCTGTTAATTGCAAGGCAGTGTCCCAACTTACACGTACAAATGGCTCTTTACCGCGTAATTCAGGCTTAGTATCACCGCCTAAATTTTCTAAATATGACTTACGTACCATTGGATATTGAATACGTGTTTTATTGTAAGTACGGCTTAATAAACCTTCTAATAACATCTCTGTAGGTAATGGATCAATTTCTTTACGAGGTTGAATACCAATTAATTTACCGTCTTTTACTACACCATAGAAAGCTCCCCAATGGCTAGCACTCGGAATTAACAACGTATCATCAGCAAATGCAAAATTGGCGGGGAATAATGTTAAACCATTTGCTGCAATAGCAGTTGCTACAGCAGATTTAAGAAAGTTTCGACGAGAGATAGGCATAATAGCTCCAATTGCCATTTTATATATCTAAGCGACTTCAAAATAATGAAATTAAACGTATTGAATTTAATGATTAATTACTAATGACAATTATTTCTATTTTGCCAATAGCCATTATTAACAGTACGTAACATATCGACTATTTTTAATAGCTTTGTTTTTATTTTTAATAGAATCTTGGGGAATATTACACTTTATTTCATATTTAAATAAATAATAAAAAAACAAACAGTGATTGTATTAATGAATGGATAATCAATAAAATATTTGATACCGATTATGATTTATCTATAAATAAGCCGAATAAAAAAAATCCTACGGTGTTTACCGTAGGATTTATGATGCAACAAATATAATTAATTATTATACTTTATTATATTACAGCTTATCGAGCACCAACAGGTAACGTATCAGCATGTAAGAACTCACCAATACCCGTATCAGGTGGTGTCGAATCTTCAGTCGCTCCCCAACGTTTATTCGGGGTACCTCCCATGATGAATACTAGATCGCCACCATACATAATAATTAGTTAACACTCGGTTTTTTATTGGTCATCACAAAATGCAGTTCACCACCAGCCCGAATTTTACTATGGTCAAAAGTATAATTATTACCCAGAGGTTTACCATTAATCGTTACTGATTCAACATAAAGGTTATCAGGGCTATTATTTTCAGCAGTGATAGTAAATTGACCGCCGTCAACATCAAATTTCACTTCATCAAACAATGGTCGCCCAATGGTATAGATTGGCGCACCTGGGTTTACTTGATAGAAACCTAATGCGCCCATGATGTACCATGCTGACATTTGACCCACATCTTCATTACCAATTAAGCCTTCCTTGGTTGGGTGGAAGAATTCTTTCATTGCCTGATCGACATATTCTTGAGTTTTCCAAGGCTCAGCCGTCCAGTTATACAGATATGGCACATGATGATCGGGTTCATTACCCATAATAAACTGACCGATATAACCTGTCATATCCCCTTGAGAGGTATCAGCTTTGTCGTTCGCGGTAAATAAGGCGTCTAAGTTTTGTAAGAAACCCGCCTCACCGCCCATAGTCTGTTTTAAACCCGCGATATCGTGCGGGGCAAACCAACTCCATTGCCATGTATTACCTTCCGTGAAATCTTGACCACGGTGCTCAGCGCGATAAGGCCAGAAAATATCAAATGACGTCGTATCATTAATGTCACAGTTAGCTGGCAACGGCGCAATCGGATCGCCTTGGCCGTCAATGGCACATGATGGATAGTTATTTACCCATGAACCGTCATGATTTTTAGGGCGCATAAATCCAGTTGCACCATATTTACCATACTCACTCACTTCATGATGAAAATAAGGTTTGTAAGCTTGTGAACGTGCCATATAACGTTGATATTGAGCATCATCACCCGCTAACTTAGCGATTTGGGCAATACACCAATCGTAGTAAGCATTTTCTAATCCGTATGACACCGATTCATTGACCAGTTCATCGTATTTATCTTGGGCGATACCACCATCTTGAGGCTTTTTCTTGGCGTCTGCTGGCACATAACCGTGTTGCTCAGCATATTCACCATGACGGGTCATGACCGTAAAGCGTTTATCACCATTCCACGCATCTTTATAAGGTACCCAATCTTGGGTAATAGTAAGATCAAAGTTTGCTGACACATCCGCCGCTTGAAGGGCTAATTCAAAATCTTGCTGAGTAAATGCCTCTGGATATTTAACCATTACATCGGCAATGACTGATACCGCAGGGTAACCAACCATTTCACCCGTGTAGTCAGAATGTAATTCCCACTTAGGTAATACACCACCTGTTTTAAATTTATTCATTAAATCATGGGCATATTCAATCGCACGATCTTTATCAATAATGGTTTTAAGAGGGTGTGCAGCGCGGAATGTATCCCACATTGAATAGACTGAATAGTTCGTAAATCCGGCTTCGGCTTGATGGACTTTACCATCCATACCACGGTATTTACCGTCTACGTCTTGATACACAAACGGCGCCACATAAGTGCGGTAAAGCGAAGTATAGAACATGGTTTTATCCGCTTGTGTACCGCCTTTAATGGTGAATTTATTTAACACATCCGCCCATTGTTGCTGGTTATCTGTCACCACATCATCAAAATCATAACCATTGGTATCAGCATTTAAGTTCGCTATTGCGCCATCAATGCCTGTACCTGAAATCGCAATTTTGACCGTGATCGGTTGTTCACCAGCCCCAAAGTTTAAATGGGTCACCACATCACTAATACGCTCACGCTTATCACCATAGCCTTGATAATCCGCTAAGCCGACTTCTGTTGCTGCAGTTTGTTTACCATCGACATATGCCATGTGGCCACTGAACGGTTCTGAAAACTCCGCATAAAAATAGACTGTTTGCCATTGGCCCCACTCATTACTGGTACGCGCGCCAGCAATGGCATTATCCGCCACTTTTTTATAGTAAATACTACGAGAGTGATTACCGTATTGTTCCAATAGCTCATGTTGTAAATCAATTTTCACTTTGCGATCTGCGCCATCAGGAAAACTATAACGTTGAAAAGCAACCCGATCCGTGGCGGTTAATTCAGCTTTTACTTTGGTTTCAATCAGATCAACCGCGTAATAACCGACTTTGGAAACTTCTGTTTGCTTATCCATGGTAACGGCTGTCGAATGAAAACCAGTATATGGTAGAAAAGCAAAATCATTAAGATCGCCTTTGCCTGCACCGGAAATATGGGTAGTACTAAAACCAGACAGTTGATTTAAATAATGATGATAATCAGACGGTGAGCCTTTACCACCCCAGTTATTCGGGTTCCAATTATCCGGACTTGGCTGAATCATCCCTTCTGGCGTCACAGGACTTGGATTAACGTTGCCTAAACCATTAGTACCGATCAAAGGATCAACATATTTTAATACTGCCAATGTTGACTGCTGATCATCCTTATTGGTTGGCGATCCTGATCCATTGTCATTATTACACCCACTAAGGCTGATTGAGAGTGCGATTGCTGCTGCAACTATTGACGGTTTAAACATCGTATATCCATCCTTTTATGTATTACATCACTTAATTATCAAAGCGATAGTAATCGTATTAAAACAATTTCATTAATTAGGAAGAGAGTATTTATTCGCTATTGAATTAATAATTACCACCGTATCCTGGTGATATTATTAAGAATAAAAAAATAAGGTGATATAGGATAAATTACGCATTCACTGCATATTTGTAGCCATTATAAATCATTGGAACTAGGCTCCCATTGTTATATAAATATATTGTGACTCAACATCACTATTTATTATTTATGTTTTAATAGCCAATTTGATTAATATTGCTATCTTTAAATAAAAAATCCCATAACAAAGGTCATGGGATTTATATTAACTATTTTTATTTACATTAACTGATGCTATTAACGTGCACCAACAGGTAACGTATCAGCATGTAAGAATTGACCAATACCCGTATCTGGTGGCGTCGAATCAGCAGCTGCTCCCCAAAGTTTATTCGGGGTATCTCCCATAGTGAACACTAAATCGCCACCGTACATGATCTCATCATGGGTTAAGTAAGTACGGTTAAACGCTTTGCCATTGAACGTGGCATTTTGAATAAAGATATTCTCACGACTAACGTTCTTAGCGGTAACGTTAAACGACTGACCATTACCCACATCAATCGACGCAGTTTCAAACATTGGCGTACCAATTTCATAAATACTGCCTGCATTCACTGGATAGAAACCTAGCGCACGGAACACAAACCATGATGACAGAGTTCCAAAGTCATCATTACCACAAATACCATCAGCGGTGTTGTCGTAACAAACATTGGTTGAGGCTGCAATCGCCGCTTGAGTCTTCCATGGTTGCCCAACGTAGTTATACAAATAAGACACATGCAGATCAGGTTCATTACCTTGTACGTGTTGACCTACGTTACCAGTATTAAACACCGGGAACTGGTTATCACCTGCATTACGGTCTGGGTATGTTGACCAATATTCATCTAAACGTGCTGCAAATAATTCGCCCTCTTTTGCTTCAGAGTTAAACTTACGATCCGCTTGAGTCATCAGATCTTTTAGACCATGAATATCATGTTGCACACTAAAGAAGTACTGCCAACCATTTGATTCAGAGAACGCCCAGTTAAACATATCTGGACGCCAATCTTTACCCGTATTTCCACCAGTTACAGGATCGGTCCAGTTCTTATCAATAAACTGGCCATTATTATCACGGGCTTTAAACCACCCTTTCCACGGTGTATTGGCTTCACCACCGAAATCAAATTGTGATTGCCAGTTATTTGAACGGTTAGCAAATTCAGTGTAACGCGGATCATCTTCGCCAAACACCAATGCAATTGACTTTGCAATCATCCAATCGTTCATTGAATATTCAAGTGAATATGACGCTGTCCATGAATCTTTAAACGGTGAGTGCTTACCGTATGAGTCGGTTTCTGTATCATGCAGTTGAGCCGGCACCCAACCATTTTGCTCATATTCACCAATCCATGATACGCCTTGGCTGGTTGCCCCACGTGCATCCGTTACCATTGCAGTAATTAAGCGCGCTTTAATATCATCTTGATCTGTTTGACTAAAACCAAGCTCTGTCATACGGGCATCAAGAATACCTTTTTCCAACACATCATAAATAACCGGGGTTGAGTGCATCCCCATCATCATGCCGGTTTCATTACCTTTAAATGTCCACTCAGGTAAGCGTCCCTTTCGAGATTCACTTGCGTTACCTTCGGCATCAAGTGGCGTAAACTCTTCTTCAGCATAAGAGAGCATCGATAGCACAACATCTGCTAATGCATTTGGGGTAAAGATAGATGCAAGCGGTTGCACATTACGGTAGGTATCCCAGAGTGAGAAAGTGTCATAACGAGTAAAGTCAGCCTTACCATCATTGTTAGCATCGGCTAAACGAACATCATCCACTAAAGGTGCTTCTTTACCCCAAGATGGACGACCATTTGGATAAGCATTACGACCTTGGAAGGCACGATAATATTTACCATCAAGATCTGAGTGAGTAGTTTGACCTAAGAAAGCATGGTACATAGCGGTATAGAACGTTTGCTTATAGGTTTCATCACCTTCAACTGTTACTTTACCAAGCAATGCTTCCCATTCTTCAGTCGCTTCTAAACGTACATCATCAAAATCTTTATCGGCAACTTCAGTCAAGTTTAAGAATGCGCCGCTTAATGGTGCTTTATTGGTGCCATCATTACCAATCGCGGTGCTTGATAATGCCAATTTTGCTTCAACCGCGAGTCCTTGTTTTGAAGTGTCAAATTCAACATAAGCGCGGGCATATTGGTACTTACCGAACACATCACGATCATTAACAGCATCATAGGTTTGAGAGCCGTTAATCGAGCCTATTTCAGTAAACTCAGCGGGGGCATTAACGTATTGTTTGGTTTCTTGGTCGTAATAAGCAAAACGGACATTTTTGATCGGTTGATCAAATTCCATCACAAAAAATTCTTTCTGAGATGCAGCCCAACCATCTGACAGTCGGTGACCAATCAAACGGTTATTGTCTTTATCCCACCGAATAAAAGAATCTGAGGTGTAATCCCAGTTAAGCTTAAAGCCAGTATTAACAATAATTTCAGATTTTTGATCGCGCGGGAAAGTATAACGATGAACACCAACCCGATCCGATGCGGTTAATTCTGCTTTAATATCGTAATCAAGCAAATCGACTTTGTAATAACCCGCAGTAGCCTGCTCATCTTTATGTTTAAAGTGTGATGCTTCTAAATTGAGGGTCGCTGAACCTTCATTGATCATAAAATCAGAACGAGAGTTAATTGGCATCACTAAAATGTCATTTAAATCCCCTGCACCAGCGCCTGATAAGTGAGTATGTGAAAAGCCACTGGTACGGGCATCATGATAATAATAACCCGAAATATATTCCCAACCATTAGAGCCATTATTGGGAGACAATTGCACCATACCGTTTGGCGTTGTCGCACCAGGGTAGGTATTGCCTAAGTTTCCGGTACCAATAAATGGGTTAACATAGCGGGTTACCTCCATACCTGATAAATCAACCGGAATATGTACTCCCATGTCAATAACAGGCTTTTCGGTACTCGGTTTATCATCACATTCTTCATCGCCTGTAGGTGGACAAACGGGCTTATCACCCTCTTCAACCGGTGGTAAAATATCACTGCCGTTACCATTAGGATTAGTAACATTCACATCAATATTATTGGTTTCATCATCACAGCCAGTAAGACCAAATGTGCCGGCGATAACAGCCATTGCAAGTAGGGTGCGTTTGAATTTCATTTCAAATCCTTTTGTTATTAATTTGATGTATATTCACGATAAGAAATAGCATTCAACGTATGAACTTATTTCTTATCGTTATATTTAAATGACACTTTGTTTTATTAATCGCAGGCATTATTAAAAATAAATATTTATGACGATATAGGATAAATTACGCATTAACTGTATATTTGTAACTATTGAAAATAGCTGTGAGTAGGATCTCATTGTTATATAGCTATATTTTGGCTCAATATCACAGTTTATTTTTCATAAAAAGACAATATCAATAACACTGCCGTTAATTTTATATTTAAATCAACACAGCTCTGTTTATTTAAATAATACTGCGCGATATCACATAAAAAACGATCCGATATAATAATGCTATAAAAGTGATCGTTATCCAGTTTTTATATTTTCAATATCAGTAATAATTAACTAACAGCTTAAAGATATAAAATATTGTCATTCTCTTCCCGAAAAATGACCTTTAGCAGCATGTAGCCCCCGCTCATGCTGCCTTTTTATTACCACGACTATTTTATTCATCCACTCTTTTGCTCTAACACTCACAATCAATATCACATCACTACGATCTAATCATCCTAATCATCCTAATCATCAGTACTCAATAAACCACTCACCCAGCAACAACGCACAAAAATGCTAATCATTGATGTTAATACCCCCTATAAAGCAATGAGATCCTTATCACGGTTGGTTATTACGGTTACAAATGTCCTATAAAAGCGTCGTTTCTCTTCTATCTTGCTCTCTATTAACTGCTTATATTTATGTTATTGCCTAAGCATTACATTATTTAACAACAGGAGAGACCCATGAGAGTTGTCGCGATCACCGCATGTCCAACCGGAATTGCACACACTTATATGGCAGCCGACAAGCTCACTGAGACAGCGAAAAAACTCGGGATCACAATAAAAGTCGAAACCCAAGGAGCAATGGGAGTAGAAAATCGCCTCACCGACCAGGATGTTGAGCGTGCTGATATTGTTATCCTCGCCGCCGATATTAATGTCGAGCAGAGTGACCGTTTTACAAAACATCGCTGTCTAGAAGTTTCTATTCAAGATGCATTACAGCATCCACGACGCATTTTTTCTCAATGTCAGCAACTGTTGTTAGCTCACCAATAACATAAAATAAATTTAAGGCGTATTATTTATGACTCACCAATTTCAGTTTCAATGTGTATTACCTAATGGTATCCATGCGCGTCCAGCCAACCATTTAGAACAACAGTGCCGTCAATTTGAGTGTCAAATTACACTAACCAATCACCGCACTAATAATTCAGGTGATGCAAAAAGTGTTTTAGCATTAGTGGGTACAGATACGCTATTAAATGATAACTGCACTTTACACTTTGAAGGCGCAGACAGTGAACAAGCGTGTCAGACCCTTCAAACTTACATTGAACAACAATTTCCACATTGTGATGAAGCATTAGAAACGTTATCGGATGAGAGCGAAATTGTGTTACCGCAATCACTACTTCGCCACCAGCCACAATTAATCACCGGTAAGCGCCTTGCTCCAGGCATTGGTCACGGTGTATTAACCGCAATGAGTCAAATTGATCCGCAGCAATTTGCAACAGCAGCACACGATGACAATGAAGCCCAACGTTTTGAGCAAGCACGAGTACAAGTAAGCGCTAACTTAAATCACACCATTGCTAATGGCTCACACCACGAACAAGAAATTACCAGTGCTCACTTAGCAATCATTAACGATTCAAGTTTCATTGATGGCGTAACAACCCTACTAACCACCCATTCTACTGCCAATGCTATTTTAGCAGTGATGGAAAAACTGTGTCATCAACTAGAACAGTCAGCAAGCAGTTACTTACGTGAACGCGTACTGGATATCAAAGATGTCTCGATTCAGTTATTAACCGCAGCTTACCCTAACGTATTGGATAACCAAGCTGCATTTTCACTACAGCAACCGAGTATTGTTATCGCAAACGATTTAACCCCAAGTCAGTTTTTAGGGCTTGATAAGGCATTATTGCAAGGCTTGGTATTAACCCATGCAGGCAGTACCTCACACACGGTAATTTTGGCGCGGGCATTTAATATTCCCACCCTTTCTGGTATTGAAATCAAAGAGTGTGCAGCGGCATTAGATCATCATGTTTACCTTGATGCTCAATTAGGTGTACTGGCTATAGAGCCTAGCATCGAAGTTAGCGGTTACTTTAACCGTGCTATCACGTTAGCTAACACCCTTAAACAACAACAAAGCTTGTATGCCCACCAGCAAGCAGCCACCAAAGATGGTCACACTATCGAAGTCGCCGCTAATATTGCATGCTCAGTCGAAGCGGATAATGCCTTTGCTCAAGGGGCTGAAGGGATTGGTTTATTCCGTACTGAAATGCTGTTTATGGATCGTCAACAAGCACCCGATGAAGAAGAGCAGTTTAATCATTACTGTGAAGTACTCACAGCAGCCAATGGTAAACCGGTGATCATTCGTACCATGGACATTGGTGGCGATAAGCCGATTGATTACCTTGCCCTACCCCATGAAAATAACCCGTTCCTAGGTTACCGTGCAGTCCGTATTTATCCGCAATTCTTAGCA
>SAMEA5043655__coassemble_208_pt1 | contig 11735 bp, 10 predicted proteins | sample SAMEA5043655__metabat2_low_PE_001 | metagenome-assembled genome bin SAMEA5043655 (sample SAMEA5043655) | Gadus morhua
ACACTAAAAACCAGCCACGACGTTCTTTTCTATAGATAATCCCTTGGATTTCTAATTGTTGTAATGCGTCTTTAACCGTTAATCTACTCGCATTAAATATTTCACTCAACTCGCGTTCAGAAGGTAGTCGTTTTGATTGGGTTGCAAATAATCCACGTTCAATTTGTTGAAGTATCGTTTCACAAATAAGAGCGGGTTGCGATGATAGTTGATCGTTCATTATAATTTTGATTAACCATTATAAAATTAGTGACATAAATATTAATAGGCCACAGCATAGCAAAGGTGTGTCATTGTTGTGTCATTAGTGCTGAAGTAATTTGTGGTTAGTCACTGTTTATTACCTTTATTGTCATAAATATAAAATAGAGTTTGGTGATATCTTTAAGTTAAATTCATATTTAGAATATTGTAATTTAAATGACGTTTTAAGTAACCACTATTGAATACAAATACTCCATTTTTGGAATAATTATTTCGAATTATAACTCCCAGTATTATTTGTTGTGTGAATATCTGTATTTTTTAGGCTATTTTATATATTAAAAACAATGCTTAATAGCTGTTTTATAAAATATTCGTAAATTTATTTAAATATACAGTGTTTTAAGCATCGATTTTTACGATGGATGTAATCATTTTTATTGAATCGATTTTTTTTTCTTCTCTCTAGATTATGGTCGTATACAATAATTAGAGAATGAAAAATGAAAATTCTACCGTTTGTTTTATGCTCAACCTTACTAAGTACATCTGCTTTTGCTGCAAGCTCAAATATAATAATTGATACACCTAAAAGTGGCGCTCAGGATCCTGTTATTAATGGTGCAATAGCAAGTGATAATGTCGTGGTTGGTAAGGATTCGTCTTTTCAAGGTACTGGTAATCTCATTATTGGTTCAAATAGTACTTCTCATAATGAGTCTGTAGCGATAGGTAATCATACTTCGGCAAAGGGAGAGTCGATAGCCTTGGGTGCGGGTTCTGTTGCAATCAATAATAGTATTGCCATCGGTAATCAGTCATATTCTAATGATGGTCAGGTTTCTGTTGGTAATGAATATCAGCAACGTCGTATTGAAAATATGGCAGCAGGTCAAAAAGATACTGATGGTGTTAATGTTAGTCAGCTAACGCCATTAAAAGAGGGTATTACGGCAAATACAAATCAGATTAAAACAGTTGAAACAAATGTAGCCACTAACAGCGCAGGTATTATCAGTAACAAAGGTGCTATCACGACTAACAGCACAGATATTGCGACCAACAAAGGTGCGATTACAACCAACACCACTAATATTACGAATAACAGAGGTGCTATCGCGACTAACAGTGCAGGTATTACTGCCAATAAAGGTGCTATCACAACTAACAGTACTGATATTGCAACTAATAATGCCAATATTTTGACGAATAAAGGTTCAATTACAACCAACAGCGCAGATATTAATAGCAATAGAAATACAATTTCGACTAATACCGACGTGATTGATCGTAATATCACTAATATTAATAATAATACGACTCATATCCGTTCAAATACGGTAAATGTTCAAAAGAATACCTCAGAGATAACCAAAACTAAGCAATTAGCGACGACGAATCAAACTAATATTAGTAAAAATACTGATGGTATAAAGACTAACCAAACAAATATTCAACATAACTCTGATCGTATTGATAATATTGATACCAACAATAAGAATTATGTAGATAATAAATTTAATCAATTAAAAACCGATATTTATCAAGTTAGAAAGCGTGCAGATGCGGGAACAGCTTCAGCGATGGCAATGACTCAAATAGCAGCGCCATTAAATGGTTATAAATATAATATTGGTATCGGTATTGGTTCATATGGTGAACAAGCAGCAACGGCGATTGGTGCTAAGTTTAGAGTGAATCAGACCACGACTGTTGGTCTAACATCATCTTATGACTCTCAGCATAACTTTGGTACATCTATTGGTGCTAATTGGTCATTTAACTAATCATTGTTATTGAATAGAAAGGAATAAATACGCTTTTTTACCATCGTAATTATTAATTATTACGAGGAGTTTTATTCGTAGAATACGAAATTGTCGATAAAATTAGTCATGCGATTCAATTAGTAACGACTATATTGATGTTTTTTATTTGCTATTAAAGCAAATTATATTTTTTATTAGCAATAAAGTGAAAGATTATTGTGTTTGATGGTTCTTTTTTCAGCGATCAAAATTAGAGGTTAGCCACAAACTGGATTAATTTTCATTGAAAAATAACTAACATTGGTTAAATATTGATTAATCGACCTATAATAAATAGTAATTTATATTTTATTTTTGATCTTTAAATATAAAAAAAACATAAAAAAGCGTATTTCTCTACATTATGATTTCTATTGGGTTTTTGTGTAACTCATTGTTTTTAAATTAATATTTGAAGTGTATGTTTTTTGTTTTAGACGTTACTTATAGGTATTATCACTAACACTACCTAGTAGCGGTTAATTACACCCAGAAAATAAATTTCATCTTTGGTTGTGATATATGTTTATATACTGCCAACTTTAATACTGATATTAGTCTGAATTAAGACAATAAGCATTGTTGATTTTAACATGAATCAAAAAATAGAGATTCAACCGCAAAATACGATCCAGAATTATATTGATGAGATATCAATAAATAGTCCAGTGACTAGTAAATATTCAATGTCAATGACACGAGTGCAATGGCGAATTTGGTTATTAGCGACATTTGGTAAGTTTTTTGAGGGTATGATCGTTTTTATGATGGGGTTAACCCTGCCATTATTAACTTTACAATTTCATTTAACAGAGCTACAGAAAGGTATAATTAGTTCCTCTATTCTGTTTGGTATTTTAATTGGAGCAAGTGCTCTGGGTGGGCTATCTGATCTTTATGGACGTAAAAAAATGTTCATTATTGAGATGGCTTTACTCTCTATCTGCTTGATAGGTATGGCGACAAGCCAATCTTATTTAAGTCTTTTAGTGTTTAACTTTGGCATTGGCTTAGCTTTAGGATGTGATTATCCTACGGCGCACTTAATGATATCTGAAAGTATTCCGTCTAAGAACCGTGGTAAGTTGGTTCTGGGGGCTTTTGCATTTCAGTCTGTTGGTGTGTTGTTTGGTATTTTAACCGGTATTTTTGTATTGACGTACGTGAACGACATCAATGCATGGCGCTTAATGTATATTATTGCTTTGATTCCATCACTAGCCATTACGATTGCACGTTTCTTTATTCCAGAAAGTGCGCATTGGCTTTTGTCTAAAAATCGTAAAGCTGATGCTGAAATATCACTTAAGCGGTTATTACGTCGTTCGCAACAGTCATCGATGCCTATTGTAGAGGTGCCGTGTGACGAGGTTGAATTAACATCTTGGTTACATGGATACAAACGGTTATTTAAAGAAAAATATCGCGCCAAAACAATTTTGGCATCAGTGCCTTGGTTTATTCAAGATCTCGGTACTTACGGTATTGGTATTTTTACGCCCGTGATACTGGCATCTGTGCTTGATCCACATAAAGCAACAGGAGGCGATGCACTACATAACACGATTGCCAATACAATTTATTTAGCAAAAGGTACAGCCGTCATTGACTGCTTGCTTATTGTTGGTGTTATCTGTGCGATTATTTTTTCTGAATCGATTGGTCGTATGAGGCTGCAAATCTATGGCTTTATTGGCTGTGCTGTTGGCTTATTGTGCGCAGCAGTTTCAGTAAAAATGCACGGTGATTATCAGATTTATCTGTTGTTCTTAGGTTTTATGTTATTCAACTTCATGAATAACCTAGGTCCTAATGCGCAAACATATTTGATATCAGGTGAAGTGTTTCCTGTTAAAATTCGAGCTAAAGGAGCGGGTTTTGCAGCATCAGTAGCAAAATTTGGTGCGATTTTAACGGCTTTTTTATTCCCGATTTTGTTGCATGGAATCGGTGTGTTCACGCTCTTATTGTGTTTAGTCGTAACGTCATTATTAGGCGCATGGGTAACACATAAGTACCGTTTTGAAACATCAGGTCGCAATATCGAGAGCATGTAAGCACAGTTTTCATTTCAGAATTATTAAGCATCAGTCACTGACTGGTGCTTTTTTTGTTTTTGTGGTTAGGCGAGTGTGACTTCATCCTGGTTAAACAACACCCAAACTTTATATATTTTTTATATTTGACGCGGGAAAATATACCCTAACTTTACATTACCCTTGTTAACCTGCTCGCCTCGTTGAATGGAATAAGGCTTTATGTGTTGCAGTCGTTATTATAGCTGACACATATGTAACAAATTATGCAAAATCAAAAACAGTCATTATTAGTACTTACGTGCTTATCTGTTGGGATTGTATATGGTGATATTGGTACTAGCCCATTATATGCCTTTAAAGCGATGTTTAGCGGTTCACATGCGTTGGCTATTGATCCTGCCAATGTTTTTGGTGTGTTATCTCTTGTTTTTTGGACCTTTGTGATCACCGTTTCGATTAAATATTTAGCGGTTGTCACGCGCGCGTCTAACCGTGGCGAAGGCGGAGTGCTGACGTTAACGGCATTAGCACATGGTGTTGCCCCTGAGCGCAGTAAAAAACCAATTATATTTTTGGGTATGTTAGCCGCTGGTTTTTTCTTTGGTGAAGCGATCATTACCCCTGCAATGTCAGTGTTATCGGCAGTGGAAGGGATCACGGTGATTAACCATGATTTACAACCGATGATTATTCCCATTGCGATCACTATTATATGTGGGTTATTCGCGATTCAAAAATACGGTTCAGGCAGCATAGGACGCTTATTTGCACCGGTAATGCTGCTATGGTTTGGTTGTATCGGTGTGTTGGGGGTTATTAGCATTATTGCTCACCCTCGAGTGCTAACGGCGTTAAATCCATTATATGCGGTAGAGTTTATTGTTAATCATGGTATTGAAACTCTATTTACCCTTGGGGTAGTGGTATTGGCTGTGACTGGGGTTGAAGCGCTTTATGCTGATATGGGGCACTTCGGTATTAAATCTATTCGTCTGGCTTGGTTTTTTATTGTGATGCCATGCTTAGTACTGAACTACTTTGGTCAAGGGGCGTTAGTGCTGGCAGATGCGAGTACGGCAACGAATCCGTTCTTTATGTTAGCGCCCACTATTTTACGGTTACCGTTAATTATACTAGCGACGTTTGCGACGGTTATTGCCTCTCAGGCTGTGATTTCGGGTATTTATTCACTGACCCGCCAAGCGGTTAATTTAGGTTATTTGCCACCGATGCGAATTTATCATACTTCGCATCAAGCGCAGGGGCAGATCTACGTACCTCTGGCTAATTTATTATTGTTTATTCTTGTTATCACTGTGGTACTAACATTTGGCAGCTCTGAACGTTTAGCGGCAGCCTATGGGATAGCAGTGACCGCTACAATGTTAATTTCATCGGTATTTACATTAGTTGTTGCGCGCCATTTATGGCATTGGTCACGATTGATGACATTCCAATATGGGCTATTAATGCTCACTTATGATGCGTTGTTATTTACTGCGACCTCATTAAAATTTATGGATGGTGGCTGGTTACCATTAACTATCGGTTCGATGGTGTTTATATTGATGGTGGTGTGGTATTTAGAACGGCAACGATTAGGACTACTGCTTAAACAACCGCTGTCTGCTGAAGCGATGGTGAGTGAGCTTGAGCAAAAACAGTGGACACGTGCATCGGGTACGGCAGTGTATTTTTCGCGAAATGAAGGGCAAGTTCCGTCGTCATTAATCAATAACCTGAAATATAATGAGATTTTACACCAACGGAATGTTCTTTTAACGTTTAAATATCCAGATAAACCGCGAGTGCACCCATTAAAACGCATGGAAGTGACCCAACTCTCTGAAACCTTCTGGCAAATGATCGTTTATGTTGGTTATCAAGAATCGCCTGATATTGAACAAATCTACACGGTTTCTCGCAGCAATAGTTTTGTTCTCCACCCAACAGATACCTTGTTTTTTATGTCATCAGAGCGAATAAAAGTCAAACCAAGTTCATGGTGGCATGATGTAAAAGCGCGGTTATTTATTTTATTAAGCCGTAATGCTCTGCGAACGTCAGAGCGGCTGCATGTACCGCAAGATAGGTTAATTGAAATTGGGGTGCATGTGGAGATATAACGCCTTAGGTTTAATGACAGCACTTATCATTATCATATTTAATAATGGTGAGTGTTGTTGTTAGTTTTATGATGTCGAGTTTATGTGGTCAATAACGAGAAATGAATGAATAACCCGTTGTCATGGTTTGATATAACCAAAACCAGCATTATCTTATTGTTATATGTCGTCGTGACATATTTTGGGGTTGCCTTTCGGGATGTCATTATTGAAACTGATACCGCCATGCTGTTGTTGCTGCTTAATATTGTTAGTGGTGTGTTGTTACGTAAGCGGATAGCGTATGTGATCACCGCTATTAGTATTGTCGCATTTCATTTCTTTGTTTTACCTGAGCATAACTCGTTTAGATTTCAGAATTATCAACATATTATCACCTTTTCAGTGATGGCATTTAGTGGTGTGTTTGCGGTGAGATTAACCCAATCGCAACAGCAGAAAATTCAAGAAAACCAGATATTACGTGCAGAGCTGAACAGTAATTATGATTTAGCATCAGTACTTGCGGCATTAAATGAGAGTCATGCTATCGCTGAAGCCTCAATTGTCCATCTTGAGCAACATTTCCAAATGCGAGCACAAGTATGGTTGTTTGCACCGCAGTTACATTGTCTTGCGACGCATCAGAAACTCAGTGACATAACCTATCAGCCGTTAATTGAACGTTTCAGGCGGCGGCAACATCACCATATTGAATATCTCTCGCCATCATTGAGTTTACACCCGTTAGATGGGCAGTCGGGTATGTTTGGGGTGTTGTTGATTGAGGCATTATCCGAACAAATGTTTAATCCTCTTCTCAATACTCTGATTAGCTTATCATTAGCAAGATCTGAATCCAATGTCGCTTTAACGTTAGCGAAAGAAGCCAATCAATTAGAACAAATGCGTAATACTTTATTAGCGGCAGTCTCGCATGATTTAAAAACACCCTTGGGTGCTATCATTGGTTCAGCGACCACATTAAGTGATACCAGCTTACATTTGCCAGAACAAACCCAACAAGAGCTATTACAGTCGATTGCAGAAGAAGGCTATAGTTTAAACCGTAGTTTAACCAAGTTACTTGATATCAGTCGTTATAGTATTAAAACTTTGATCCCTAAATGTGATTGGGTTGAACCTGAGGAGATGATTGGTAGTGCTATTAAACGGGTTGAACAAGTCATAAAATCGCATCCGATTAACTTGTGTGGTGATACGATTCTAGTGTCATTAGATTACACCTTAATTGAACAGATTATTGCTAATCTTGTTGAAAATGCGGCTAAATATAGCCCTATAGGCTGTGCAATTGATATTCAGACTAACTATCGACACGGTCATTTTATTATTGAAATTGCGGATCGTGGTTGCGGGGTTGCACCAGAAGATAGGTTGCGTATCTTTGAGCGTTTTTATCGATCAGAACAAGTAAAAGTCAAAGGTACCGGTTTAGGTTTAGCCATTTGCCAATTAATCGTTGCTGCCCATAATGGCGAGATAAGTGTGTTATCACGCGCTGGTGGTGGCAGTGTATTTGTGGTGAAAATTTCTTGTGAAAAATATGAATTAACGGATATTTATGAGTAATGACAGTAAAATTTTAATCATTGAAGATGAAGCTCCTATTCGCCGCTTTCTTGATATTTTAGCCACGGGCCATGGTTATCAAGTCAAAACGGTTGAGACTGCGCAAGAAGGCCTTAAACAGATCACAACTTGGAATCCACATTTAATCTTATTGGATCTGGGTTTACCCGATGCTGATGGCCTTGATTTTACCAAAGAGCTACGTACATGGACCGAAACGCCGATCATTGTTATTTCTGCTCGTGATAAAGAAGCGGATAAAGTACTGGCTCTTGATGCAGGCGCGAATGATTATTTAACCAAACCGTTTGGTAGTGGGGAGTTGTTAGCCAGAATTCGAGTGGCGTTACGTATAAATACCAATATAAGTACAGATGATGTAATCCAATACCAGTTTGGTGATGTCATATTAGATGTTGCTATGCAGACGGTCACCTGCTCAGAAGAGATCATTAAGTTAACCCCTAAAGAATATAAAATCTTAACTTTATTAGCAAAAAATATGGGTAAGGTGTTAACCCATAAGCAGATATTAAAAGAAGTTTGGGGGGGGAATTATACCGAGCATGCTCATTATGTACGTATTCATATTGCACAATTGCGTCATAAAATAGAACGCTCACCGGCTCAACCGCAATATATTATTACTGAAAATGGGGTGGGTTATCGCTTAATAAGTGACGATTAAGCCACCGTTACGATGCTGATAATGTTTTGTTTATAAAAATTTTATATTCACCCTCATAATCCTTACATAAACATTAGATTAAAATTTATACCATCAAATGAGTACGATTCATTGAGGATAAAAAATGTTTATTGAAATGAAAATTGGTCTCGCTGTGATCTTTTTTATATGGATGCTAACGCGCAGTCTGTATAAAAAAGCAACATGGGTACAATTAACTATTGTCGGTTTACAGATATTTTCAGTACTGCTTTTGATTGAATTATCTATTACCCATTATTTTCCTGAGTTTCTGGAAGCGAAATGGTTAATTGGAGTGTTTTTTGCAACAGTATTTATACTTGCTGCGGCGAAAGAACGCTATTTATCTAAGAGTGAACAACAAGAGATTAAGTAAAGATGGGTGAAATTAGCATTGGCAAGTTACTGATTGTTGCCGTGATTTTTGTTTTATTATTTGGTACAAAGAAACTACGTACCTTAGGCAGTGATCTAGGCTGTGCGTTACGTGGTTTTCAAAATGCAGTGAAAGAAGAGCCTCAAGCTAAGACGGAAACGGTTATCGATAGCCAGCCAGTCTCTAAATCAGTAAATGATCAGTAACTATCAATGCAGTGATTATGTATTGTGTTCGAGAGTTATATAATGTCGATATAACTCTCGTCATCCCCTTGACCTTCCCCTTTGTGTAACCTTTATGCTGTTATCAAATCATAGATAATAGACAGTCGAGGTCAATATGAGTTGTTGTAATAAAGCCCCTAAAGGTGGCGCAAGCTTGGGACTATTATTGAAGTTCATTGCTGCTATTTTTGTGTTGTTATTGATTGCTTCTTATTGGCAGTAAGGCTTTATTAATGAAACCAATAGTCGTGGTTGAGCCTCATCATCGTCGTTGTTATATCGATGGTTCAGTAATGAGTATAGAATCTCTGCTAACAACCTTAAACACTAATCAATACATTATTTCTGCGACGCTAAAACCACCCCATAAATTACGGCTGATTTACGATTTTAGATATATTGAATTCGAACAAATATTAGCCATCATTGTTGCTGCTGGCGTTAATTATAAAAATGGTTTTTTTCAGCGATTAAAATATCAGCTTTATAGTGATGCCGATCTACAAGCACGAGACAATCTTAATATCACGCCATTTTGCTGCGATAAAGTAGCGATAAGACGTGAGAATCTATAGTTTGGCGTGTATTTAGCCATCGTTTATTATTCATCGTTCAATGGTGTTAGCGATATTGCTGGCGCTTTTTCCTTTGTATTACCCATAAATCAGCCCTGATGTTTTTTTAATCAGCAATATAATTAACAATGCGATTGTTCACATTTTTATGCTGCGGTTAGATATAAACTCTATTTTATATTATGGCTTTATCATTATGAATAACGGTTGTTGTTGATGATCATAAAGTGCGCTGGTTATTGTTGTTATACACGGAGACAGAATATGACTATCGGTAAGTACCTCAGATGGAAAGATGCGCAAGGGAAAGTGTTTCGTCCAGTGTCACTCACAGGCACCGAGTTACTCAATGATCGCACTTTAAATAAAAGTACGGCTTTTACTCAAGAAGAGCGTGATGCTTTTCAATTAACGGGATTATTACCCCCACGAGTACAAACGTTTGATGATCAACTTAACCGTGTCTATGACGGCTTTAGTAATGCTTCAACAGATATTGAAAAATACCTCTTTTTACGCTCGCTACAAGATCGCAACGAAACCCTCTTTTATGCCTTATTATCACGCCATGTAGAAGAAATGACGCCGATCATTTATACCCCTACGGTGGGTAAAGCATGTCAAGAATTCAGTCATCGTTATCAAAAAGCGCGTGGGTTATATATTACCGAAGAAAACGTGGGTGCGATGGGTGAGATGTCGCGTCATTTTATGGGTAAAGAAATCAAAATAATTGTGGTTACCGATAGCCAAGGAATTTTAGGTATTGGCGATCAAGGTGTTGGCGGTATGGGGATCCCGATTGGTAAGTTATCACTCTATACTTTGGGTGCTGGTATTCATCCAGCCCATTGCTTACCGATTGTATTAGATGTTGGTACTGATAACCAAGAGTTACTTGATGATCCGATGTACTTAGGTATTTCACGTAAACGGCTGCGTGGTGATTCTTATAAGCGCTTTATTAAAGCCTTTGTGAAACAAGTCAAACGACATTTTCCGAAAGCAGTATTGCAATGGGAAGATTTCAGTAAAGCCAATGCGTTTGATAATCTTGTCGATTATGAAAACAGCTTGCCATCGTTTAATGACGATATTCAAGGTACAGGCTCGGTTGTATTAGCGGGTATTTTGGGTGCATGTAAGATTAAAAAAGAACGCTTAGTTGATCAAACTTATGTTGTGTATGGTGCTGGAGCTGGTGGTGTCGGGGTTGCCGATCAAATCTATGCCGGGTTACTTAAAGAAGGCTGTACTCATCATTCTGCCCGCGAAAAGATCTTTATTCTTGATTCTAAAGGGGTGGTGTTTGATGATCGTGATGGTTTAGAAGATTATAAACGTCGCTATGCAAAACCTCGTGCTATATCTGAAGGTTGGCATGCTGCTGAGTTAGGTAAAATTAGCCTAACGGAACTTCTTAATAATCATCCAGTGACGGTGTTATTAGGGGCCAGTGGTATTGGTGGTTCATTTACTGCTGATCATATTCAAAAAATGATGGAATATACGCCACGACCAATTATATTCCCACTCTCAAATCCTACCGCCAATTGTGAGGCTATCCCTGAAGCGATTTATCATTGGAGTGATGGTCAGGCGATTGTAGCAACAGGCAGTCCATTTTCTGATGTTGAATACAATGGTCAGCAGTACCGTATTGGGCAGGGGAACAATGTGTTTATTTTCCCTGGGGTTGGATTGGCATCGATTGTGTCGCAAACAAAAACAATCTCCCAAGATATATTTACCACCGCTTCTTATGCATTAGCTGAGTGCGTGAGTGAAGAAGATATTGCTATGGGCTGTATTTACCCTCGCATTAACGATTTGAAGAGTGTATCTGTACATGTGGCGCAGACTATTTTAGCCCAAATGCAAGCAACAGATGCCTGTGATTATTTACGGGATAAAGATCTTAAACAACTACTAGCAGAGCATATGTGGGAGCCAGTATATTTACCTTATCGACGAGTATAAACTCACAAAATTGAAATGATTTTTAAAGCCGTATTTTAATGAAATATGGCTTTTTTATTATTTGACCTCGCCACCTCGCCACCTCGCCACCTCGCCACCTCGCCACCTCGCCACCTCGC
>SAMEA5043655__coassemble_211_pt1 | contig 11497 bp, 11 predicted proteins | sample SAMEA5043655__metabat2_low_PE_001 | metagenome-assembled genome bin SAMEA5043655 (sample SAMEA5043655) | Gadus morhua
ACTGCAATTTGATGTTGTTGCGCACCAATGTCTATAAAGCGTTGAGCATCATCATCATGTAAACACAATATTTTATCTATTTTATTGAGTAATTGATGAGTGAAGAAACTAAATGAGTGATAGCGCTTAGCTGAGCGCTCGGATAAACGCGCATTAACAATAATCGTTGGAATTTTTTGGTTGTTAACACAGCTTAAGGTATTGAGCCATAATTCTTTTTCAACGATCAGGAATAATTGAGGCTTAATTGTTTTTAAAAAACCTCTTACACACCAAGCAAAATCAATTGGCATGTAACGATGTTCAACTAATTTGCCTAATTTAGCCACTTGTTCAGCACCAGTGCTGGTGGTTGTGGTTACAACAATAGCTTGTTCAGGATAGGCTTGTTTGAGTGCTTTGATGACAGGTACAATCGCGATAGCTTCACCAACAGAAGCAGCATGAATCCAAATTGGCGCAGTTGTCGTGGCAAGGCGAGGAGTAAAACCAAAATGCTCTTTCCAACGAGCACCAAAACGGGGTTTGCCTGGTTTGGTTCGATAAAGTCCCCATAATAATAGAGGAGCAGCTAAAGCTAATAGTAGGGTATAAAAAACGCGAACTAGCATGGTGGCTCTACCTGTAACAATAAAATCCTATTATAACCAGCAATCAAAAATCTTACAGCTTGATGATTCAGTGGCTAATTAAGGTAGAATGTTTTTATCTTTTATGGACAAAGAGTACGACTATGACTCATTCACCTCGGCGGTACTTAATGTATATCGCTCAAAATTATTCATTTGCTATTTTACGACCGTTACAACAAGCGATCTTGAAGCAAGGTGGGCAGGTGTGTTGGTTTTTTGAGGGGAATGATGTTGAAGGTGATTTCTTACATGCTGATGAGCAACGATTAACCTCTGTTGCGGACGTTAAAGCTTGGCAACCTGATGCTGTTTTTGTGCCAGGTAATGTTGTACCACGTTGTATTCCTGGAGTAAAAGTTGGTGTTTTTCACGGCTTTAATGCTGGGAAATTAAACCGTCGAGGCCGAGAAGACCATTTTGAAATTCGTGGTTGTTTTGACTTATATTGTACTCAAGGGCCAGATACAACTGTACGGTTTACACAATTAGCTCAGCAATATGGTTTTTTTAAAGTAAAACAAACCGGTTGGCCGATGCTTGACCCGTTATTTACTGAGCCCGCATCTAACCCATATTGTGCGGTAGATGATCCACGTCCAACCATACTAATGTGCTCAACATTTTCCCGTAATTTAACCTGCGCACCCCATTTATATGAGACAGTTAAGGCATTGGTTGCCACGGGGAAGTGGCGCTGGTTAGTGCAGTTTCATCCCAAAATGGCGGCTGAAACCGTTGCGCAATATAAAGCATTACAAGGACCAAATTTGACGTTTGTGGAAACAGATAATGTGATTCCTGTTTTACAGGCAGCAGATGTGATGTTATGTGATACCTCATCGATTTTGTTAATGTTTTTATTACAAGGTAAGCCTGTTGTTACCTTTAATAATCAACATCCGCTACCCCATTTATTGAATGTTACAACCACAGATGAAGTGGAACATGCGCTCAGTGAGGCATTGACTTATCCAGTGGATTTAATGGTTCATATCAAACACTATTGTCAGCAAATCCATCCTTATCAAGATGGATGTTCAAGTGAACGGGTCTTAGCTGCAACCAATGCATTGCTTGATAACGGCTTACGTGAACTTAAATCCAAACCACTTAATATCGTGCGTGAGTTTAAAATGCGTAAGAAGCTTGGTTTTTGGGGGCTATAAAATGGCATCATGGCATCGCGAATTAAAAGAATATTTACGTATTATAAAATGTCGCTTTAAGCGTCAAAAGACATTAACACCTGCAGAAACCAACGCTGCTGCATCTGCTTTGAAGTCGTTATCAATATCAGAAATAGCTGGTGGTGAGAATAAGGTTATATGGATGTTTTGGGATTCAGGTTTAGAGTCCGCACCTGATGTCGTCAAATTAAGCCATAGTTCTTGGGTGAATCAAAATCCTGACTATAAAATTGTTTTACTTGATAATCAGACGATTCAACAGCATCTTGGCTTTGATTTTTTTGCGGTATTTAAAGTGATGACGGTTGATCTTGGTGCGGCAGGTAAGAGTGATTTATTACGGTTGTATTTATTAAATCGTTTTGGTGGTGTATGGGCAGATGCGACGACTTTTTGTAAACAGCCATTAACGACATGGTTAGATATATCGACCACGGGATTTTTTTGTTTTCGAGAGAAGCAATCTGATGATCGACAGTTAGTGTCTTGGTTTTTGGCTGCTCATAAAGGTAATGCAATCATTCAAGACTTATTACAGGCAAGCTTGAGTTATTTAACTAAGCCTCGTCAGGTCGTACTTGATATTAGAGGGTTAACCTCAACCAGATTATTAGCTAAAAATACCGATTTAATAAGTGCCGAAGGTAGTGGTAAGCTACTGCTTTTATTGCTTGAAAATAAATATTGTGCACCTTATTTTTGGATGTTTTATCTGTTTAACGAAACCGTAAAACAGTCTCAACACCAATCGGTTTGGCAACAAATCATGTTACAAAATAATCAATATGCTGAACTAGATGATGATTTTGATGTTTTTTGTGCAAGTGTCGTTGCTAAGCAAACTTACCGAGAAAAATATACAGCACAGGCGTTATATCAACAGCGATATCAATATATGTTGAATTTGAACACAGAAAATAAGGAGTTAGTTGATGGCAAATAAGCATTCTTTATCCGTTATATTAATCACAAAGAATGAAGCGGATCGTGTTGAATTATGTCTGCAATCTATTGTTGATATAGCTGATGAAATTATTGTATTAGACAGTGGTTCAACTGATGAAACCGTGGCAATTTGTCAACGCTATACCGATAACGTCACCGTAACTGATTGGCCTGGGTTTGGAAAACAAAAACAACGAGCATTAGATAAAGCCAGTTGTGATTGGGTATTGTCGATTGATGCAGATGAAGCACTTGATGAACAAATGCAACAAGCTTTAGTGTCATTGTTAGCTCAAGATACGATCACACCTACCGCATACCGATTACCTTGGGGTGTGACACTGTACGGTAAGACACTAAAATATGGTCGTAGTGCACGTTCAGTATTACGTTTATTTAAGCGTGAAGGTGCACGTTATACATTAGATGAAGTGCATGAAACGGTTATACCAAGTGCAGGTACTACAAAAGAGCTTAGTGGGTTGTTATTACACTATACTCACCGCGATTATGGGCACGGTTTAGATAAAGCTGCCCAATATGCATGGTTAGGATCCAAGAAATATCACCGTAAAGGTAAAAAGTCGCATGGATTAGGACTAGCATTAATACGCGCAATATGGACCTTTATTTTGATTTATATTATTCGTGGTGGTTTTCTTGATGGTAGCGTTGGCTTTATTGTGGCGATGACATATGCGCAGGTGAGTTTTAATAAATATGTTGGCTTATGGTTACTTGAGCAAGAGCATAGTTAACATATAACTTAAGAAAAGAAGGAGAGTATTAACTCTCCTTTGTGACATTATTGTAATGCTAATTTTATTTGTGATTCAGTTATATAACTAAAAGAAAGTTTATCTATAACATCTTCTGATGGATATATTGGGTTATCAATAAACTGTTTTATTTTATTTGCTAAGGCAATAGGGTCTTGTTTAGGTACAATACCTTGTTGTAATTCTCCGGTTAATATTTCAGTCACAGGGCCGCAATCAGTTGCAATAATAGGTGCACCGCAAGCAAGGGCTTCATTAATAACTAAAACAAACCCTTCTAAGTCAGAGCTTAAAACAAAAAATTCACAACGATTCATCCATTTAAATGGGTTTTCATCAAAACCTTTTAAAAATATTTTTTTATTTAAGTTTAATTGGTCTATTTTTTTTTCAAGTGCTTTACGTTGATTACCTTCTCCTAAAATAATTAAAGGAAGGTTGATGTCTGCAAGGTGATAAGCATCAATTAATACATCAAATCGTTTTTGACGGCTTAATCGTCCAACGGCTAGAATGAATTTACCATTAAAGTTTATTTCATCTTTTGATTTTTCTAATAAGTCCGTTTTATCACATGGATTGTATATTGTTTCTAAACATTTTAATGGAATAGATAACTGTATTGATTTCTTTAATATAGGGTTTTTAATAAAATCAGAGACAGTAAAAACCTTTTTATTTAAAAATAATTTTTTGAATAAAAAGTTATAATAGACATTATCTTTTTTAGCTAATACATGTGGTAAATGTAAGCTATAAACAGCTTGAGATAAGTTTATACTATGAAGCCTGTTCATTGAACGAGCACCATTAATAAAAATAGCATCAAAAGGTTGCTGGTTTTTATAATATTCCATAAATACTTTCTTATATACAATCCCAGCCCATAAATGTTCACTTTGAGGGAAAATTTTACGTAAAAATATTTTATAAAATAAAAAATAAAAACCAAGAAAAGGATGCTTATAGAGAAGTTCTTTTACTGGAAGCACATTATACGCACACTGAAAATCTAATTGAAAATCTAAACCCTCTTCAAGTGCTAATAATGTAACGTCATTACCTTGTTGAGCGAGATAGCGAGCTGTATCAAGGGTGATTTTTTGAATACCACCACCTTTGAAATTATGTGTAATAAAAAGAATCCGTTTCATAATATATTTAACCTAATATATGGTATTTCAGCCTAAAGACTAATTTACTCAAGGGTAATTTGAATAGACGTCTCAATTCGAGCTGGCGTTGATCTTTATCGATGTTAATCGTGACCGTATTATCACAATATTTTTTATACAGTTTTAGCCAATCAATATGACTGTATTCATTAGCGCGTTTGACTTTTCGCTGTGAAATTTTCCTTAATCCTAATCCCATTGTTTGCGGATCGGCAATAATAATATTACTGGCTAAAAAACGCTCCCAAACAATAATATCATGCTGATTAACATCAAACCGATGTTTAAGCAGTGGGGTCGTATCGGGTGCGATATTTTTTAACCATATCTGACAGTAAGTCTGCTCTGCTTCAAGCACAAATGGTGTACCCATAACTTCTTGGGCTTGCTGAATGAGCTGCTGTGCAAAATAATGATGATTAAATTCGGGTTGTTGCCAAATTAATTTCAAATCAGTTGTACGGCCATAATAGAAAAAATCGCTCGGACTCATAATGACGCGATGACCATGAGAGCTGCGACGGAAAAGATTTGAATTGACGACGACTTTCTCACTAAAAATTCGTTGGTCTAACTCAGTTTTAGAAAACTGTTGTTGGATTGCAACAAACTGATTCCCTTCTAAAAAATTATCACTACGTAACTTAACAGCATAAGGCGTTGTAACGGCAGCTAACCCTGCTTGAGTTGATAAAACTTGACGTTGATAGTTTAGTGGGCAAAAACCATCGTGGTTTTGACCTGGGTCTTGGCTGATAATTAGCTGGTCATAATCAAGATCACTCAGATCTTGATCTGGCCATGTTGATAAAATAATTTTAGCACCCGGTAAATGGGTACGGATACTGTCGAGACAACGTTGAGTTATCCCTTCTTCATGGTGAGTTCGACCTTGGTAATTTTGTACTGGACCTTGAACCACCACTGTAATTTGTTGAAAAGTATTATTCATGAGGCATCTCCAAGAACGCTTCATATTCTTCAGGGACACCACAAAAGATCACTTCATTATTATCAATTAAATGATAGTGAATCGCATGGTTGGCCGTAATAAGATCATTATAGAGTGGTGCGATATAGAGTTCGCCCTTTGCCCATTCCGTTTGTGGTTTAGCTAAGTATTGTTGATAGGCTTGATTAAATAATTGGCTGTCAGCAAAATAATACAGACCAGTACTGCATAAATCAGAAATAGGTTCTTTTTCGGTGGTTTTTATTACACGAGATGAATTTTCGCTTTCCGCTAGAGCAAAAGACCAGTTATCACCATGACCTTTAAAAACTTCTAAATAACCGTCCCACGCCGCGATATTTTGTGGGTAACGAAATTGTGGACGGAAAGTATCAATGTTAAAAATAGTGATTGGACCTTGATAATCAGGACGTGATTGTAAGCCGATATAAACGGTTTCAGCTTGGCCCCGAGTCGGTTTATCAAGTACAAAAATACGTGCGTCTTTAATATTTAAGCGTGCAATTTCTTGTTCGATAAATGCGACGGTATTATGGACATCTCGCACAATAAATAGAAATGACTCTGTCGCAAAGTAATGTGAAAAGCTATTGATTGCGTGTGCAAAAAGTGTTTCACCATGTGCAGTTAGCATGTATTTTGGATGTGTAAAACCAGCATTAAAAAAGCGTGAACTAAGTCCCGCCATTGGAATAATAATCATGATTTTGAATCCAGAATTAATTGATATAAGCGAAATGCATTAGCCATTAATGCTTGTTGACGCTGAGGATCATCAGCATGTAACGGTAACATTGAGAGAAATAATTGAATTTGCATAGCATATAGTGCATTTTCATCTAATTGATAATGCTTTTTTATCAACGTAATAAATAATTGTTGAATTGGCAAAATATGCGATGGTGTATCAATAGTAAATGAAATATGTTGCTGTTGAATCGTTATGTTATAGTAACCCGCAATAATCCAATCATATAATCCTAGAATTGAATGGCTTAGTTTAGCCAAATCATAGCGAGTATCACCGTAGATCGTGAGTTCATTATTCAGATCTATACCCCGAGGATCTATAGTCTTAATTCTTCCCATTCTGAAGTCATATAAAATATTACTGAAACAAAAATCACCATGTAAAACAGTTGCAGGCGTGATTGTTGTAGGCAAATATTGTTGACTCAAAGTGAGTAATTGTTCAAATGATGCCGAAAATTGATCGTTATAGTGCCACTGTTGTTGGAAATCAATACCGTGGTTTAAACAATATTCAGTTAAGCGTTGAGTGGTTTTTTGTTCAAATAATGCGGTCAAGCTTGAACCTTGAGTGATGTTCTCAGGTGCAGGATGTTGCTGGCAACTATTAATAAAGTCAAAACAACTATCAAGAATTTGTTGCCATACTAATTGCGGTAATTTAGAAAAAACAAATAACTCATTCAGTGCGGTGTAGTGCAAGTATTCTAGTTGATAGGATACGCAATCTGCTTGCTGTTGAAAGCCTAAAAATTGCGGTAAAAAAATACGTAATTGTGCTGGAATATGATTAAACCACAGTGCTTCAGCCAGTATTTTTTGTTTTTTAGTGCTAGATTTTGTTATCCATTTTTCATTTATTTCTAATTGATTAAATGCGCGTTGGGTGGTGAATTTAGCTTTTGAACGGTAATAGGTATTTAAATGACCAAAATCAAGCCAATCAGTAACGGGTATGGCAGTTAGGCCACACTTTTGGTGATAGAAATTCAAGCTTTCAATGAAATCCCAATGTGCCATCGTCAATGACTTTAGCAGTTGTTGCGGATGACTAAAGTGAAAGTAACCACAAACTGCATGGGTTTGATTGAGTTGTTCTCGGTTAGTGACGGTATTAAGCCACTGAGAGTTATCATTAGAAATTACCGCCCAATCATAACTGTTTTCGACAGGGGCAATGGTAATGATATTTTTATCTGTTGGTAAATTTGGCAGTAAGGTGTCACCAAATAAAATACTTAGCGATTGTTCTGGTGTGTAATCAGCTAGCGTGAGAGCTGATACTAATGAGGCGCCAAGAGATAAGCCATCAGGAATATACAATAATGTCACATGATGATCGGCTAACCATTGTAGATCATGTGGTTCAGGGGCGAAGCTTTCGGGCAAGCTTAAATAAATATGTTTATTTGTTGGGGCACTTTTTACCTGGTGCTGAAAAAGGCGTCGATTACCAAGCGGTAAAAACGACGGTGGAAGATCTCCAAATTCAGACTCTAGTTCTTGGCTAATGTAAGCCGCTGACATGATTAAGAACATATTTTTTCCTTATCGAGCAGCGCATTAATTTCATCAAGTGATAATGAGGTAAATTCAGACGGACGAATGGCTTTATCATCAATATAAAATCCATCATGTCCGCACCAAGGCTTACCTACTAAAATTTCATCATAAGGAACCTGATGTTTATTCAACCAAGCAGTAATAATCGGTAAGGTGTGAATATTAATTTGACCCACGTTACCATTGTAAGTCCGCATATTACGGGCGGTACTGATAGTAATAGTAAAACCTTGACGATGATAATGCTGCAATTGAGTAATGACGTCTAAATTAGGAGCAACATTTTTGTAATCATTAGTATTAGCTAATGTGATAGTGCCATCGAGATCAACAATCAGTTTTTTCATTATAATTGTGGCCTTTATTATTTCTGTTGGAGGATACGGTTAAAATACGCGATATGGTGACGCACCGTTTCTGTGGCATTAAATTCATGGTCTAACTTGTCTCTTGCCGCAGCACTAAACTGGTGGATTTTATTTTTATCATTAATCAGTTTATTCATTGCTGCTGCAAATGCTGCTGCATCACCAGCGGGAACCACATATCCTGTTTTACCATCTTCAACTAATTCAGGTGAACCACCCGTTGTTGTAACAACAGACGTGGTGCCATTAGCCATCGCTTCTATAATTGTACGTGGTAGACCTTCACCACTGATTGACGGTTGTACTTGAAAATCCGCCATCGCCATAATAGAAGGGACGTCTTGACGATGGCCGATTATATGAATTTGTTCTGCCATTGGGCTTTGTTTTATTTCATCAAAGTGCGGTTCAAAACCACTACCGATCAGTAACAGATGAAAATGAGGGCTATTTATATGATGAGTTGCTTCAATCAATACCGAGATACCTTTACTTGGCCTCACATGTGCAGCACATACCGCAATAATATCGTTATCAGTAAGGTTAAAACTGGCACGAGTGGTTGGATCAACGTTATACCATGCTAATTGATGACCTTTATAAATTGTGACTACATTATTTGGATCACAAAGAACATGTTGGCGTACATCATCGCGGACCGCATTTGAAACACAAATTACACCTTGGACCTTGGGATGAAGATGGGTGAGATAAGCGGTTGGGTCATGACGATATAATCCTCCCGTGGTTCCACGGTAGGTGATCATTTTTGCTCGAGTACCTATGCAAGCAAAAGCCGCATTAGGGATTGTTTTTGAATTAAAACCATAGCAAATATCGTAGTCACCATTTTTGAGTTCTTGGTGTAAAGTGCGTATGGTTTTAGGACAGATTTTTTTAGTTGGATAACAATCAATGATTTTAATGCCATGATCTCGAAAGCGAGCGACATAGTCAGCATCACCTTGAGTAGCCACTGTTACTTGGTGTCCTTGCTTCACCATTTGAATAAACATTTCCGCTTCAGGGCGAACGCTGTTCCATGCATGGTTATATGAGCTAGCAACTAGTATTTTCATTGTTATCTCTTGAATGTCATTTTTAGAATGAACTTAATGTTGTAATATCCACGACGAACTAATTCTTTGAGATTAAAAATCTCTCGTTTGATTTTACAACGTAGACTGCGAGGTGCTCGTTTGCCATAACCAATATCAGAGTCAAAAGCCGGATCATTGGTTAAACATGCTGGTACTGTGCCATAGCATTCGAGATGATTTACCCAAAATCGGTCCATGTAAATATCCACTGCCATATACCATTTATTTGAATGTTGTAATAGTTTCTTAGCGCCTGTTGGAGTGAGTAAATATCCTGTTGTACTCATGTGTCCTTTGCTGAATTTATAAATACTCGTATGTGGCAAAATCAGTTGTTTAAGTTTGAAAAAACTGGGTCTTTTGTTATCAAATAAACGAATGCATTCATATTTTTTAGCCAGTAAATCGAGATTGTTAATAATATCCATAAACGGCTTGGGATAAATCAGTGCATCATCTTCTAAAATAATAATCGGTTGATTTAATTCAACACACTTTTGCCACAATAAATAATGGCTGGCATAACAACCCAGTTGTCCCTTACTGAGAGATTTTCCTCGATATGTTTGACTTAAATTGTCATCATACATAGCGAATAAAGGGTGATCGGATTCTTTTCCATTGACGGCATTAAAAATAGAGAAATTCAAATCTAAACAATTTAATTGTTTAGATATATTTTCTTTTCTAATGGTTGATGAGGCCATATTAATTACGAAGATACGTATCATATTATTTTATTTTCTTATTATTTAAAGAGAACATGTTAAAAATACCTATAAATAATAGGTATATAAATAATGTTTGACCATGATTAAATGGTACATCAGTCAGAGAGGCTATACTGAATATTATAATAATTCCTAACGTTAACTGTTCATATAAAGCACCTGTTTTTTTTGACAGTACAAAAGGGAGTAATAATAAAAACATAAATAGGATAAAGCCTAAAACCCCATTTTTTACTATTTTATCAAGATATTGATTATGTAAGTGTGTAGGCTGTAAATCATATAATGACTGAGATATGTCATTTTTCTTATATAAATTATCTATTTCACTTCTAATGTTATTACCCACACCTAATAGAATATCATCTTTCATTAACATTGGTACGGAATCCCATAGTTGAAATCTTAAACCAATAGATGAAGTAAGGTTTCCTGCTTCAATTTTATGATACTCAATAGCTGTTTGCTCTATTCGTTGTTCAATAGGCTGCTTTAATATGAAAAACATTCCGGTAATAATAACGACAGATGTTGCGATAATTTTTAAGTTTATTTTATTGAAGTGCAATGTTTTTAATAAAATGAAAATGATTGCAATAAACCCCGCAAGAAGGGTACCTCTTGTTTCTGATAATATTAAGGATGAAATATTAATCAATACCATTAGTAACATTATTATTTGTGTCTTTAAATTATTACAATGTAAAAGTAGCACAATAGAGAAAATAAGATATGTAGCTGTTATTGTACTAAATGGAATTGCATTTACAGGAAAACCATTTCGACCTAAATTTAGAATAATAGAAAAATAGATAACAACAATTAGTCCTGTAATTGAACCAATAACTGTAAGTATTGATAATGTTATTTTATTTAATAACTGGTGTGGGAATGTTATCAATAGTAATAAACTTGCAATTAATGCTCTTATTTCTCTTGAGCTTACACCATGATAAAAATACGAGAATAGCATATATGAAAATATTACTAATAATAGCCATATAAAACGATTATTAATGATATTTTTCTTTATCTCTTTTATTCCAAAGGTTATTAATGATGTGGTGATTGAAATTAAAATCATAATAACCATTGTTTTATCGCTATCGTTGGATAAATAAATTCCCGTGGATAACCAAATGAATGGTAATAATATTAATCCGTTAATTAAGTATTTCTTAAACATGCTGTTCTCAATTATAAGGCTTTTCATCATTATTCGGACGTGTCTTCAACAAACGTAAAATCCACATGTATTGTTCTGGACGTTGATTAACATACTGTTCAATACATT
>SAMEA5043655__coassemble_214_pt1 | contig 11379 bp, 11 predicted proteins | sample SAMEA5043655__metabat2_low_PE_001 | metagenome-assembled genome bin SAMEA5043655 (sample SAMEA5043655) | Gadus morhua
GGCTCAACAGGCTCAACAGGCTCAACAGGCTCAACAGGCTCAACAGGCTCAACAGCAAGATAAACAACAAGATAAACAACAAGATAAAGACGGTAAAGACCAACAACCGTCAGTAGTAACGATGCAACAAGGTGAACCAAACGGTGATCAGCAACAAGTGCTTTCGGTCAGTAATCCGATCTTGAAAAAACTTGAGCAAGTGCCCGATGATACCGCAGGGTTAATTCGAGCCCAATTAATGTTGCAAGCACAGCAAAGAGCCGAGCAGCAGCAAAGTAATAAATCATGGTAATAGAGAAGATAAAAATGTCAGTAAATAAAAATAATTGGGCTAAAAAATGCCTCTCTCCATGGTTATTACTTTTAACCATGTTAGTCGCATTATTGCCACTACAAGCAATGGCGGCACAAGCAGAAGCAACGGTATCTAAAAATGTTGTTGCAGTGAATCAAGTATTTCAATTATCGGTTTCAGTCGATACGGCTATTAATCCCGACAGCGTTGATTTTAGTGTTTTGAGTCCTAATTTTGCTTATGGCCAACCGAGTGTCAGCAGCTCAACGTCATTAATTAACGGTACGATGTCACGCAATACGACCTGGACGATTGCCGTTGCTGCAAAAAATGTCGGAACGGCCACGATTCCCGCCTTTAAAATAGGCAGCTCTCAAACAACGCCAATCACGATTACAGTACTTAAAGGCAGTCAAAAAAACAATTCAACAGCAGCAGATCAAGCCAATGTTCGAGTAACCGCTGAAATCGACAAAAATGCACTGTATGTTGGTGAAAGCATTAATTATCGCGTTAAGATTTTAATTGGTGAGCAACTATCTCAAGCATCATTGAGTGCGCCATCAGGTGACGGTTTAACAGTGTCACAAGTGGGTCAAGATGCCCAAAATAATATCGTCCAAAATGGTCGTCGTTATTTAGTCATCACCCGTAATTATCAAATTACCGCAGAAAAAGCAGGTAAGGTGATCATCCACGGTTCAACATTCAATGGTAGTGCTATTCGTGGTGCCAATGGTTTTAGTTCAGGTATTACTATTCCAGTTAAGGAAAATGCTCGAAACATTAGCCTGAATATCAAACCTAAACCTACTGATTACAAAGGGCTATGGTTACCAACACCGGATCTACAATTACAGCAAACATGGCAACCACAAGTCTCTAACCAAAATGATGTCACTACTAAAGTTGGCGAGCCAATAACCCGTACCATTACATTACGGATTAAAGATGTTGCTCAAAGTAATATGCCAAATATAAACCTTATCTACCCTGACACCGTACGTATTTATAATGAAAAACCTGAATATCGTACCGAAAATGGCTACAGTGTGATGACATTAAAACAAGTCATTATTCCTCGCCAAGTGGGGAAAGTCGCGCTACCACCATTAACCATTAACTGGTGGAACACAACAGCAGCAAAACAACAACGCAGTGAAATTTCAGGTTTAATTATAAACGTGATCGCAGATCCAACGGCGAATAACCAATTTTCACCACCAGCAACAATAACGCCACCAGCAGCAACGGCAACGACCAATCCAGTAAAAACCATCACAACGGCAGCTATATGGCCATGGGCAACACTAGTGTTTGCGATATTATGGATAATCACCTTAATATTATTACTTAAAAAACGTCAGCAACAAATTATTGCCTCAACGCCAATCACAACTGGAAATGTAGATGTAGTTTCAGCTCTTGAAAATGCGGTTAATAGTAATGATCCGATTAAAGTGCAAACCTACTATCAACAATGGCGTCAGCAACAATATTCGATACTTAATACTCAACCACAATTATTACAACAACTGGATGATGAAGTAAAAGCAATGATGGCAGCTCATTATTCCCCTCTCGATAGCGTATGGAATAATCAACCATTGTTAGCATTATTAATTCAAGCTAAACAATTAACCGTAGAAAAATATACAGTTACAACATTATCTAGCCTAGATCCTAAATAACACCACCAAAAAATAAGAGGCTATAATAATAGCCTCATCACAACGCCTAATATCGATGACTCACACGAGTAAAAAAAACGATATTAGGCGCTTTCATTTTGTAACTAACTGTAAATAAAATCAGTATTCGTTATTATTCCTGCAAATAATGTCCCCAAAAAAATTTAACATTTAAATACCCCACCTTAATTAATATTTTTTATTTACGTGACACATACCAACAAAAACACTCTTTTTGATATTCAATTATGATCAAAACGTAATAAACTTTGTTAAAAAACAGCAATACCTGTGCTTATAAAAAGAAGGCTAGCTATTTGAAACAGATCCTGTTAAAAAATGTTTCTGTTACAAAATATAAAACTTAAACACAACAATAAAAATGCAGGATGAACTATGAGCCAATCACAACCTTTTCTTGCCAGAGTCGCTAATGGCAGTTTAGTTATACAAATATTAATAGGTATTATTGCCGGCGTTGCTTTAGCCGTCGTTGCTCCATCATCAGCACTTAGCGTAAGCTTTTTAGGTGGGCTATTTGTTGCGGCATTAAAAGCTGTCGCACCAATCTTAGTGTTTATTTTGGTCGCATCATCGATTGCGAATCAAAAAAAAGGCACTCATACCAATATGAAGCCAATAATTTTTCTTTATTTATTAGGAACATTATTAGCCGCTTTTACCGCTGTAGCAATGAGCTTTCTTTTCCCTACCACTTTGACGCTTGTTACTAACACGACCTCTATTGCACCGCCAGAGGGTATTGCCGAAGTTATTAACTCACTATTTTTTAAAATCGTGGATAATCCAATTAATGCATTAATGACCGGTAACTTTATTGGTATTTTGGCGTGGGCAATTGCATTAGGTTTTTCACTTCACCAAGCAAGTGATGCCACTAAACAAGTTTTCCAAGACATGTCTGATGGCGTAACATTAATTGTACGTTTTATTATTCGTCTTGCTCCCATTGGTATTTTTGGTCTTGTCGCACATACTTTTGCTCAAACAGGCTTTAATGCGCTATTAGGTTATGCTCACCTACTGGCTGTGTTGCTAGGCTCGATGGCTATTCTTGCTTTAGTCATCAACCCTATTATTGTCTTCGCTAAGATCAAAGCTAATCCTTATCCACTGGTCTTTCGTTGCATACGTGAAAGTGGTATTACCGCCTTCTTTACCCGTAGTTCAGCAGCAAATATTCCTGTGAACATGAAGCTATGTAAAGATCTTGATTTGCATGAAGATACTTATTCAGTTTCTATTCCTTTAGGCGCAACCATTAATATGGGTGGTGCTGCGATTACCATCACAGTCTTAACCTTGGCCGCTGTACATACGCTAGGTATTGAAGTTGATCTTGCTACAGCCGTATTATTAAGTGTGGTTGCTGCGGTATCTGCATGTGGCGCATCAGGTGTTGCTGGCGGATCGCTACTGTTAATCCCATTAGCGGCAAGCTTATTTGGTATTCCAAACGAAGTCGCAATGCAAGTTGTTGCGGTAGGCTTTATTATTGGTGTGATTCAAGATTCAGCAGAAACAGCACTGAACAGTTCAACTGATGTGGTATTCACTGCCGCAGCATGTATGGCAGCAGAGCGTAAACAAGCCAATGTACTCTTACAAAAATCATAACGTACATTGCTAACAATATAAAAACACAACATAAATAATACGGCTATCATCTGATAGCCGTATTTCTATATACCAGCACTCTAAATACCTGCACTCTAACTAATCGCTATTGGTTGCTTTGCGGATAACATTATTTGAACTATCAATCAGATTATTAACTACTTTTTCCTGCTTCTTTTTCACTGCCCGTTCAACACTTTTCTCAGCATAAGTGCCATCTTTAAGTTCTTTCATGGTTCTTGTTGTGTTGTTATATTTATTCTGAGTACCGCTAAGGGTATTTTCAACATGAGAAAGTTGCTTATTTACCTTATGTAACTGTTTGACCACACCGTCAGCATGTACAGCCGTCGAAGTTGCAAATAATACAACTAAAGGGATAAAACGAAGGTTTTTATGTCGCATGACTAATGCCTCTCAAATTAATATTCATTCTTATTATGCAAATCTTACCTACCAAAGCATCGATTTAAGACTAAAATGTAATAATAAAAACTAAAAAGGCACTTATTATTACTGTTTTATACATAATCTGGTCGTTACTCTAATAAATTAAGCAAATATCGATACCTCAATATTGATAAAAAGATCTAATGACGATGATTGAATTATTTAGTTGGTAACGCTGTGTCTTCTACCTATAAAATCGTTTGATATAGACCAACGTTACTCCTAACGTCTTATCCTCAGCATTGTTAAAGAGGGCTTCGTCATGGCGACTATCACTGCACATCACACCGGTTATACCATTGCAAAATCGGCAGTAACAAAAGCAAGTAAACAACTTTCAGCTGCTGGCTATTTTACCGATATTTTTTGTATCGATCGTCGCTTCAGATTAGTGATCACCAATAACAAACAATTACCTTATGAATATGCCATCCATTTTATTCCAAGTGTTGATGGTGATGACACTCACCTTGAGGTATTTATCAAAAATGAACAACAACGCTATTTTGTCGATGATTTTTCAGAGCCTGAACTGATCGCTGATATTATCAATCACTATCAACATTACAGCCACAGCGAGTTCTAACGTAACAATAATAAAACAATAGAGGTCATATGCTTGAACACCTAACCAGCATAATCACTGAGCTCTGTAGCATTATTATTGTTACCGCTATTTTTAGTAGCCTTTTCCTTTATACGCGCCAGCCCATTATTCTTGCATATATCTTTACTGGTATTGTTATTGGTCCATACGGGCTGCAACTAGTGACTAATGCCACCAGCATTAGTCAAATGGGCCATCTCGGCGTGATTCTGTTGCTGTTTATTCTCGGCTTAAATCTTCAACCTCAGCGACTATTACACCTATTTAAACAAAGTGCAGTGATCACACTTGTCAGTTGCTTACTCTTTTTTATTAGTGGTTTTTTATTTGCATTACTCATCAATCTTACCGTGGGTGATGCTTTAATCACGGCAGCAGCAATGATGTTTTCAAGTACCGTTATTGGTTTGAAATTGATCCCAACCACTACCCTGCATCACTTACGTATGGGGGAAGTAATGACCAGCATTCTACTGATGCAAGATATTATCGCCATCAGTGTGCTCTTGCTGCTTAATATCGATACTCACCATAGCCTCACTATCAGCTTAAGCGTATTAATCATTAAATTGATAGCTATCATCGTAAGTGCTTACTTTGCGGTCAAATACATCATGTTACCGTTACTAAAACGGTTTGATGTTATTCAAGAATACAGTTTTATTGCCACATTAGCGTGGTGCTTTTTCTGGGCAGTATTGAGTCACAGTGTCGGGCTATCCTATGAAACAGGCGCGTTTATTGCTGGTATATCACTCGCTGTCAGCCCCATATCACAAGCTATTGCGGTGCATCTAAAGCCATTACGAGAGTTTTTCTTAATCTTATTTTTCTTTGCTATTGGTGCGAAAATAAATTTATGGAACAGCGATATTTATACTGTACTAGGGATTATTTTTGGCATCTGCTTAATTAGAATTAAAGCATGGGGATTTAAAATAGCCCTAATATTAGCCAATGAAAACCACATTGAAAGTGTTGAATTACGGGCTCGCTTAAGTCAAGCCAGTGAATTTTCATTATTATTAATTTACGCTGCAACCGCTCAAGGCTTACTGTCAGATCAAGGAAAAACCTTCATCGAAACAGTGACGATTACCACTTTTGTAATTTCAACTTATTGGATTGTACACCGTTATCCTACTCCTATCTCAATGGTCAATAACCTGCGTAAAGATTAACTCAAATAATTTGTCTATCTTCATAATAAAAAAACTGCCGCTGAATAAACAACGGCAGGTGAACCGAAATACAAACGTTATTATTATAATATTTTACAAATAGTTACATTGACCAGACATAGAACACTTGTGCTTTCATACGAATGATAATGCCACGAATAACATCTAAGAACCCAAGGAAGCTAATCGGTTTCTCTGCACTCACCCACGCTAATCCCACAGAACCAACAGGAATATCATAGCCTTCTGTTTCATAAAGCTTTAAGCGTACAAAGTGGTGTTTATTAGCAATATTCGCGCCTGTCGTTTGACGAACATTGGTTTCACGGCCAATTAAATTACCTTGTGATTCTCCGGTTGCTTCAACAATACCTTCAACTTCAGCGGCAAACACTTTGCCAGGATAAACAGCTGACGCAAATTCCGCCATTTGACCCGGTTTCACATTCCGAATCGCTTGATGATTAACACGCATCAATACATATTTTTCATTGGTATACATTTGGATACGTGGAATTGAACCTACAAACTGCCCTGCTCGCATAATGAAATTAGTGACAAACCCATCAGCGGGTGCATACACTTTGGTGTTATCTAAATCCCATTGTGCTTTAGCGACATTTTCTTGCGCCGTCACAACATCAACATCACGACTACTGACTGTTAATTCAGCTTTTTCTATACTTAATTGTGCTTTTTTAACCGCAATATGCGCTTTTTCAATTTGTGAGTCCAACATCACTTGTTGAGATTGAGCAACTGCAACTGCTGTCCGTTGCTCATCTAACATACTTGCCGTTATTGTATGTTTAACAACATTATTCTGCTTCACATACCGAGCAAGCATGGCACTTTTTAAATGGTGATCAGCCGTCGCTGCTGCTAATTGCTTGGTCGTGATATCAATGTCTTTCACCGCTGCGGTTTTAGATGCTTGTGCCATTTCAATATCTTGATCTGCCATTTTTCGAGCGACTTTTGCTGAATCGAGACTTGCTTGGGCTTTGTTAAGCGCAATTACATACGGTTCAGGTTCTAATTCATAGACTAATTGACCTTGAGTAACCTGACTATTTGGCTCGACATAAATCGCTTTCACACGGCCATTAATCGATGTCGATGCTGGTCGTAACTGTACATGTGGCGATTGTACTAATGAGCCGCCAGATAAATCCATTGGCGCATAGGTAATTAAACCAAACCACACAAATACTAACCAACTACCGCCACCAATATACGCAAAAGCTTGAGTGAATTTATTCCATGGCATACCCACTAAGCGCAGCAAATAAATAAACAATGCCCATACAGCTAAACCTTCTAACATGCTATTTCTCCTCAGTGTTAACAGATTCAGTTGCCGCTACAGGAATACGATCACCATGCCAAATATCACGAATGCGACACAGTGCTTGTTCACCATCAACGAACGCAATAATAACCGCCAACACCCATACCCAATGCCATACAAAACCAATCCATGTGAGCGCCGTTATTAGACCTATTTGATGATGTTCTTTGGTCGACGCTTTATGGATTGGTAATTCATGTATTTTCCAAAAGCCAATCCCCACTGCTGCTATAGTGGCTATCAATACCACACCAGCAAACACACTTAATACGGTATCAATATTGGTATCGACAAAAGGCATACTCAATAAACTCATTCACACTCTCCGGTTCAAAACAAAACTCATTCAAAAGCCATCACTCATGCAGTGATGAATACAGCCATTGTGGAGAGAGATCACACTAACAACACAATAAGAGTCTATTTAAATTAAAAATAGCTACTTTTTGATATAATCAATCCAACATAAGCTCTAAATATGATTAATACCTATTAAATGACAACATAGTGATTAAGGATACTAATGATAAATATTGCTTTTATTCGTACGGCTTACCTCAAACCATTAGAGCTTGGCTTACAAAAGCACTATGGCATCAGACTTACTGAGTTAGGTATTCCCGCACAACTTCTAAAAGAGCCGACATCCTTAATTCCTTTTAATGATTATTTACACTGGCTAGAACGTATTAAGATGTTAACTGGTGATCCCGCTTACATGATCAAGATGGCAACCAATCTCACTTTTGAAAATATTGGTCCACTTGGTCATTGGTATGTCAGTTGTCCAGATCTCGCATTAGCATTTCGGCGGATCAACTATGGCATTTCGTGCTTACAAGGTGGGGCCTCTTATCATGGAGAGCAATCGGGGAAAATCGTCAAGTGGGTATATAACAATAGTTATGCCCATGGCAGTGGTGCGAGTTTTGATAGCCTAAAAGTGGCTATTTTATTTACTCAAGTCAGCCGTAATTATATGGGAGATGATTATATGCCCGTAAAAATAGAGTTATATGGTCCTGAAATCACAGATCCCGCGATCCAACAATTTTTTGGATGCCCAATTACATGGCAAGCACCCGCGACCAAGGTATGGCTCAATCTGTCGATATTAGAACATGGCAATCAACGTCCATTACCAATAACCAAACCCATCTTAGTGTCAAATTTACAGCTTGATGATTTACTCAATATGCCACAGCCACAAGATATTGCTAAGGTGATGTTTGAAATGATCAACTATTCACGTTATTACGGTTTTCCAACCCTCGATTTTGTGGCTGAAAAAGTAGGATTATCCAGACAACAACTGCAACGACGACTACACGATTATGGATGGACATTCACAGGTACGACAAATTATATTTTATGTAATTTAGCCATAAAATATATGCTTTCAGGTATGGATATCAGCACTATTGCAACGATACTGGGCTACAGTAATGTGCAAAGTTTTAATAAAGCCTTTAAACGTAATCGAGGCTTAACCCCAGCACAATACCAACACCAATTATTAGAACGTAGCCTCAATTAAGCATGATATAACCTCAAAAAAAATCACAAAAAAACGCTAAATAATCGATATTATTTAGCGTTTTTTTATGACAACACAAACGGATTTACGCCATTGTGTGATGTAATTGATTAGATGCTGATTGTTCAGGTTCGTGATCCATTTCAGTATCAACAAAATATTGTTTAATTGTCGACATCAATACAATAGGACCCATCATGGTCACTTTAAGCGGTGTACCACTTAAACCAGATTGAAGATCTGATAGACCTGCTGTTGAATAATTATAGCGGCAATCAAATTTATCACTCGCAATATGAAGCAAATCAAAATCTTTTCGATGACATGAAATATGCGCACACCAATACATCGCATCGATAATTTCATTTTGACACATAGCGCGGATCACAAAACGCCAACTTCCTTCTTCACCATAAAAATCAACAGGAAACTGATTTTTTTTCTTTCGTCTATAAAACAACTCAAACCTTCCACAACCGATTTAATGTATTACGTTATTCTAAAATTCAATCATAGCCCTTACAAAAAGAGATACCAATAGCATTTGAATTATTTTATAACTTATCAATAGCATAAATTATGCAGGTATTCGGGGAGGTTTGAAATTAAAATATGATAAAAAATAAGGGATTAATAATAAAAAAGTGATAGTTATTAATAAATTTATTCTTATTAATATATATTCACTTACATTTAATGGGTTGTATTTAAAAAATCTCTGCCTATAATGCTGAAAACCGGAGCGTCTGCCAACGCTCCGGTTTTTTTGTGCCTGCTCAAAAGGCAAAAAAGTTACCTGCCAGTAACGATTTTAACTAGAGCAACATTCGATAAAATTTAAGGGATAAATATTATGCGTATCGAACAAGATCTAAAGTTAGGCTTTAAAGATGTATTATTTCGTCCAAAACGCTCAACGTTGAAAAGTCGCTCTCAAGTTGATTTAACCCGCGATTTTACATTTAAACATAGTGGTCGTCAATGGTCAGGCGTGCCAATTATTGCTGCTAATATGGATTCTGTAGGTAGCTTTGATATGGCTATCGCATTGTCACAACATAAAGTAATGACCGCAATCCATAAACATTACACTGTTGAACAATGGGCTGAGTTCATTACAGCTAACGATGCTTCAGTATTAAACAACGTAATGGTATCAACTGGTACGTCTGAAGCTGATTTCCAAAAGACCAAAGACATCATGGCGCTAACCAGTGACATTATCTTTATCTGTATTGATATTGCTAATGGTTACTCTGAGCATCTTGTTGAGTACGTTGAGCGTGTTCGCGCCCAATTCCCTGATAAAGTGATCAGTGCAGGTAACGTGGTAACTGGTGATATGGTGGAAGAACTGATTCTTGCGGGTGCAGATATTGTTAAAGTCGGTATTGGCCCAGGTTCTGTTTGTACTACCCGTGTTAAAACTGGCGTAGGTTACCCTCAGCTTTCAGCGATTATTGAATGTGCTGATGCTGCTCATGGTTTAGGCGGCCGTATCATCGGTGACGGTGGTTGTTCATGTGCGGGTGATGTAGCAAAAGCTTTTGGTGGCGGTGCTGATTTCGTGATGCTTGGCGGTATGCTTGCAGGCCACACAGAAAGCAACGGCGAAGTTATCGAGCAAGACGGCAAACAATTCATGAAGTTCTATGGCATGTCGAGCCAAAGCGCAATGTCTAAACACTCTGGTGGCGTAGCAACATACCGCGCAGCTGAAGGCAAAACGGTATTATTGCCTTACCGTGGTTCAGTGAATTTCACCATTCAAGATATCATGGGTGGCATTCGCTCTACTTGTACTTATGTTGGTGCAGCTCAGCTGAAAGAGCTAACAAAACGCGCAACATTTATTCGAGTACAAGAGCAAGAAAACAACGTTTACGGTAAAGAATAAGCTTACTTGCTATTCAGTAAATTTGTTATTTAAACAGCCTTAAAAGCTATATAAAGCCAGAGAAAGATAATGATCTTACTCTGGCTTTTTTGTGTTCTTTCTTTAGTCTAGCCCACATTAGAATTGGCTGTGGTTTATTTCAGTTGGTTGGTAATTCAAAACTTCTAGCATCATAATTTTTCAATCTTCAAAGAATAAATTATGGCTGTCCTCTTTTTTTCTTTTTGATGGCTGTCCTCTTTTTTTGTTTATAACTGTCCTTGATGCTTTATTCAGTCCATTCGAGTAATAAAGGTTTGCTCGTCATCCACAAAAGCCACAAAGCCGCCGTGATAGATAAACACTCGACCACGCCCTTCAACTAAGCAGGCAAGCTGTGGGATCAAATCTTCTTCGTTATTCTGGCGTTGAAATGTACCAGTATCGGTGATTACGCCGCTGAGTGTAGGCAAATATCCATAACTGCGCTTAGCTTGATCAATCAGGTTCAATTCGCTGGCAGTAGAGAAGCAATAGGTGATCGCACCAGCTTCTTCGATAAATAAAGTTTTCAGTTCTTCAAAAGCTGTAATCACCAGCCAGTCGATGCCGTTAACATGATGGATAAACATAGAGTTTCTCGGTAATTCTGATGCGGAGATTCTATCACTATCAGGAGCAGAACAAGAAAAGAACAATGACAAGAACAATGGACAGCCAAATATTTATTAAAATAGAGCCCCCAAAAAACAA
>SAMEA5043655__coassemble_215_pt1 | contig 11330 bp, 8 predicted proteins | sample SAMEA5043655__metabat2_low_PE_001 | metagenome-assembled genome bin SAMEA5043655 (sample SAMEA5043655) | Gadus morhua
ATCGTTAATGCAATTACTGGCTTTAAACCTGTTAAAAAGATCATGCATAAAACCATTGGTGTTCATGATCATAAAACGTTACCTAAATATTCTCATGGCACCTTTCGCCAGTGGTATAAAAAGCATTGCCAAAACCAAACTAAATATTCGCAACAAGTGCATTATTTCCATGGCTGTTACGTTAATTATAACAACCCACAGTTAGGCAAAGATTTCATCCGCGTTATGAATGCGATGAATATTGGCGTGCAGTTATTAGATAAGGAAAAATGCTGTGGGGTACCGTTAATTGCCAATGGTTTCTTTGATAAAGCCAAGAAAAATGCATTACTTAACACCCAAAGTTTTGAAGCTGTTGTTGAAAAATATAATTCAACCATTGTTTCAACCTCTTCTACTTGTGCCTTTACCCTACGTGAAGAATATCCGCATGTATTAAAAATAGATAATGCCAAAGTTGCCGATCGGATTGAATATGTTACCCGTTTTTTACTTAAAGCGTTTATGAATGGTAATACCCCAAAATTAAAACCTATTAATAAAAAAGTGGTCTACCATACTCCGTGTCATCTTGAGCGCACTGGCGGTAGTTTATACACCATTGAGTTACTTAAAATGATCCCTGGATTAGATCTTGAAATATTAGATAGCCAATGCTGTGGCTTAGCGGGTACTTATGGTTTTAAAACTGAAAACTATGATACATCAATGAAAATTGGCGAGGATTTATTTCAAAAAATCCGCCATGCAAAAGCAGATTACGCAATAACTGATTGCGAAACCTGTAAATGGCAGATTGAAGAAAACACTGATTTAACAACAATTCACCCTGTTAGCTTGCTCGCGATGGCATTAGCTGACTAAACACACCTTTACCAATCGGTTATTTTTGATAATACTAATCAAGTACGCACTATTTCCCCCGATTAAATAGTGCGTACTTTTAACTCGCTCAATGGCTAGCGAGATAGGTTTATCTAACGATTGAGTCAACATATTATGTTATTTCTAAAACCACTAGGGCTATTGTTTACCGCACTGATATTAAGCAGTTGTTCTTTTATGGCTATCGCTGCTGATAGCAATGAAGCGGTTCATTTTAAAACAGGGACTAGCAGTGAGCAGTATGTCGCAACAACAGCCAACTATGATGTTAATAATTATGTTTTTTATGCTAAAAAAGATCAGCATTTAAAAGTAACCCTCGACACCAAAAGTACTAAATTATGGGTGGCTCTATTAAACTCAAAACTTGAAAATATTGCTGATTTAAGCCCATTTTCTGCAGATATTAATCATAACGGCGAATATATTTTACCTTACGATGGCAAATACACTATCCGCATTGGTCAATATCGCGCTTTTGCTCGTCGTGGTGAGAGTAGCCATTACACATTAACTATCGCGATCGATTAGCCACTCTTATTACCTCATTGGGGTTGTAAAACAGGTTGTTGCTTGGTTTTCATTAAGTACCCACATAATATGAACATTAGTGAGTACAATACTGTACCGCCAGTAACAACCATACTCCAACCGCCATGCTGCCAACAGTAAATCAACAAAAATCCCCCTAAACTACCACCAACATAATAATGAACTAAATAGAGCGCAGTGGCAGTTGCTTTAGCGACTTTGGCATGATGACTGACCCAAGCATAAGCTAATGAGTGGGTAAAAAATGCGCCTGAGCTCAATAACAGCAAGCTGATTAAAATAGTGAACCGTGATTCAACTAATCCTAACCACATTCCCACCAAACTTAAAATTCCTCCTAAGATCATCCCTGATATTGGATTGAACTTACTTGCCCAACGGCCGCTTAAACGTGATGTGATGGTGCCACTTAAATAACAAAGAAAAATTAATGATGCCCAACTGAGTGGTAAATTAAACGGTGCGGCTACTAATCTAAACCCTGTCACAGAATAAAGGTTAACAAATAACGCAAAATTTATTCCACCAATTAACATTGCTAGCCATAATACAGGTTGTTTAAGATGTGCGATTAACTGTCGGCCATGTACGTGCAGTTGATGGTTATGACGAACAAAATGTTGCTGTGGCGGTAATAATTTAATCACCACAATAGCTCCAAGTAAACTTATTACCGCCATCCCTAACACTGCCCCATGCCAGCCAAGTTGCTCACCAATAACACCACCGTATAATCGCCCAGCAATGCCTCCTAATGAGTTAGCACTGATATAGCCACCGACGGCTAACATTAATGCTTTAGGACTAAACTCCTCAGCCATATAAGCAACAGCAACAGCAACATAGCCTGCAACAGAAATCCCCATAACCGCTCGTGCTAAAGTTAAAGTAAATAAATCTTGGGTGAAAACCATCGCAAGGCCAACAATAGGCATCAATAATAAGCTGATCACCATGATGATCCGTCGCCCTACTATCTCAGATGCAATCGCCCATGGAATTAAACAGACTGCGAGCATTAATGTCGTAGCTGCCAAGACCCAATTAATTTGTGTTGCCGATACGGAAAATTCAGTCGCCATTAATGGCAACATCGGCTGAAACAAATACAAATTACAAAAAACGATAAAAGAGCCTAATGCCAACGCAAAACTGGTTTTTTTATAGGCTAGCGTGTTGGTTTCTATCATGATCTCACCATTAAAATATTCTATGCTCAGTGGGTTATATCATTAAGATAACAATGGCTTTTTTATAAAGACTAAACATAACGTGACAAGACGATAACAACAGCGACATAATAATAAAAATATATAATTAATATCACAGTGATAAACAAAAACTATAGCTATGAATACTCGCTTACTGACTTATTTTGCTAAATTAGCAGAAACAAAAAATTTTACTCGCGCCGCAGAGCAACTTCATATTGCGCAACCTGCGCTCAGCGTTGCTATCAAAAAACTCGAACAGCAATTAGATCTAACCCTTTTTTATCGAAATGAACGCAAAGTCATGCTAACTCAAGAAGGTGAAGTATTACTGGTACACGCTAAGCAAATTCTACAAAAAATAGCAGATGCAACTTTAGCAATGAAAGAATTACGTGGGTTAGAAAAAGGGGAAGTTAGGCTAGGTGTACCCAGCATGTTGGGATCATATTTTTTCCCTCAAATATTAATGGGATTTAAAAGCCACTACCCTAACCTTAAATTAACTATCGTTGAAGCTGGCACCCAATCTATTCGAAAAATGTTACTTGATAGCGAATTAGATCTTGGGGTTATTATTAATCATAACGTACCCGCCAGTTTACAAATCGAACATCTGCTGCGTTCACAGATGGTCGCCGTTGTCAGTGAACAACATGACTTTGCTGCCAAAAAAAGTTTAAATTTTGAGGATTTTTTTGGACAAGAATTAGTGGCATTTAAACCGGGATATTTTCATCGTGAAATGTTAGATCACGTCTGCGAGCAACACAATTTAACCCCTAACATTTCATTTGAAACAAATTTATTACCGATGATTTTACAAATCGTTCGCCATGACTTTGCTATTACTGCATTACTTGAATTAGTCACAGATCATGAACCGCATCTGATCCCCATCCCTTTTGCCGAACCCATTCAGTTAGATCTTGCTATGGCATGGCGTAAGCAAGGTTACCTCTCACTTGCTGATAGAACCTTTATTGAATACGTTAAACAGCAATGCTAATAATAACAATTGTTAATAACCATTAGTAATAATATAGTGAGCGATTTTTAACATTTACAAAACATACTCGCATCAATATAAAACACCACAAAAATCAAATTATTAACATCATCAATAAAAGCATGGGTGAGATCATATCCTTGACTGTTAACAGTCGTTCATAAGCTGTTTTTTAGCTACATTAGTCGCGATTTTTATGAAAAATATGCAGTAATACATCATAAATGCATATTTTATTTGATTTTAGGAGAGGACTTTCCATGACGGAATTATTAATTGGTTTGGTGATCACCATTGCCGTTGGTTATTATATAGTAAAGGGATATAACGCGGCTGGCGTTTTATTAACAGCGGGAATTTCGTTATTAATTATTGCAGGTTTATTAGGCCATTCAGTGTTACCTGCAACAGTTACATCTACTGGCAATCTATTAACTGACTCACTTGAGTATGTGAAATACATGCTTCAAAACCGTGGCGGCGGTCTAGGTTTACAGATAATGCTATTGTGTGGTTTTGCTTCTTATATGACCCACATTGGCGCAAATAACGTCGTTGTTAAGCAATTTTCAAAACCTCTTTCTTTTATCAAATCGCCTTACGTTTTATTAGTTGCTGCCTATATTGTTGCCTGTTTAATGTCACTCGCTGTCAGTTCTGCAACAGGACTTGGCGTGCTATTAATGGCAACCTTATTCCCAATGATGACCGCAATGGGCATATCTCGCCCAGCAGCTGCGGCAGTCTGTGCATCACCTGCCGCGATCATTCTTTCACCAACATCAGGTGATGTTATTGTTGCAGCCGAAAAATCAGGCTTACCTCTACATGTTTTCGCTGTAGAAACCGTATTACCCGTTTCTATCTGTGCCATTATCGTGATGGCAGTCGCTGCGTTTTTCTGGAATAAATACCTTGATAAGAAAGACAACACACCAATGGAACGTGTTGATATTTCAGAAATGGAAGTTAATGCACCGGCTTATTACTCGATCTTACCTTTCATGCCAATTATCGGCGTATTCTTATTTAATGGTGAAACCATTCCAGGGTTAACTCTGGATATTTACACGATTGTGATCGTTTCTATTACGCTAGGTGCTTTGGTTGATTTCTTTACTAACCGTTTGAACGGCAAGGTAACATTAAGTAATCTTGAATCTTGTTATGCGGGTATGGGTGATGCATTTAAAGGCGTGGTAATGTTATTAGTCGCCGCGGGTGTATTCGCGCAAGGTCTGATGACGGTTGGTACTATTGATAACCTGATTGCTCTAGCAGATAAAGCCGGTGCTGGCGGTTTCGCACTAATGCTATTATTAACAGCCCTTACTGTTGCTGCCGCAATTGCTACAGGTTCAGGCAATGCACCTTTCTATGCCTTCGTAGAACTTGCTCCTCAATTGGCGGGTAAATTAGGTTTAAGCCCTGCTTTCCTTATTATCCCGATGCTACAAGCATCAAACTTAGGTCGCACAATTTCTCCAGTATCTGGTGTTATTGTTGCAACATCAGGCATGGCAAAAATTAACCCATTTGATGTTGTTAAGCGTACTGTTGTTCCTGTCCTTTGTGGTTTAGCTACCGTTATTCTAGGTACATTCGTATTGGTTCCAATGTACGTTTAATGATTAAGTCGAATAACGGTTTAATCTATTAAGCATCTAAAAATAGTAAGCCCATTGAGAAAATACACTCAATGGGCTTTTTTTATGTTGTACATCACGGCACAATTACGGTTATTGATTCAAACCGTAATTATTTATCTATGAACAAACAGCAAGCCCTTACTCAAATATTAACCTTTGGTCCACAGCGAGACGCCGCTTTTTCAGCCTTCGTCAGTGCTGACATCGAGCCTAATGAAGTACCGTTTGAGGTTAGTCGACAGCATTTAATTATGGTGCTAGAGCAATACCTTGCCGATGAGATTGATGCAGATGATCTCGAGCAATGGGCCAACTTAATTAATTTTAGAACAGATATTGATGGCAGCGATATCGAAGGCTATCTATATGCATTAGCCAATCCAGAAATGATGGGGAATAACGATAATAAAGCGAACATTTTACGCATGCTCGCAGTATTAACACAAAGCTAACAGCTTAACCTGCGCGGAGTGCAAGTAACGCAGGTAAATCATAAGGCGGTTGGTACAAACAAAAATCGACCTTTTTAATGTCGACCGCTAAAATTGACATTCGATCCGCTAATTCATTGCCTTCAATGCCGACATGGCCGTTTACATGATGGATAATAACCTGTGCTTTTAATGCTTGGTAACGGGTAAACATTTTTTGAATCAACACTAAGTTTTTAATCTCACCCCCCGCTTTTTTCCAACCATTTTTCTGCCATGTTACGGCCCACTGAGTAATACATTGAATGGAATATTTTGAATCACAAAAAATAGCCACAGTCGATGTTTGAGCCAATGCCTGTTCGGCTAATACTAATGCTTGGTTAAGTGCATTTAACTCTGCGGTATTATTGGTTCCCATTGGTTCATACAAGCCATACCATAACTCACTTAGCTGATTATTACGGTATAACGCCAATCCAGATCCCGCTTTACCTGGGTTAGGATCGCAACCACCATCGGTGAAAATCTTAATTTCAGCCGTCAATGCATGCACTTGTTCACTGGTTAATGAACCTTTACTCGGAGTAGTGCGTTTTGCTGCTGTTTTATTAGCACCGACTGAAGATCGAACGGTTTGCGGTTGTTTACCAAAAGCGGCTACAGCTTCTGTTTGAGTTGGAAATGATTTATATCGTGCCCCTGCAAATTTATCGACTTGCTGCTTACAACTTGCCCAGTCACTGTAAATACCAGGTTCACGACCGCTCCAAACAACATAATATTTTTTGGCCACCATTTTCTCCACACTCTCTTCAATATCGTACTGATTGCTCACACGAACATACATACTTGGTATTCTAAGATTCTACCACTAATGTACCTTTCTGATTATGCTAAGATAAACACCACCACTAAAATATACTCGCATTCACAGTCAATTGTGTCCCCAAACCAATGACGATATCGAGCAATCTACATTTATTTATTCACAGTGTGAGTTTGGAGTTCAATTTTGAGCCATAAAATACGCTTAGACATTGCTAATGGCATGTCACAGCTGGGGATTAATGTTCAACCACAAGATAATATATCAACGGCCATATTTATGGTGCTTTGCTGTGCCCTTGCGTTTTTATCCTATGTCTTTGTTCGTTGGGGGCTACTCGCTCTATTACGCTCTGCTATTAAACGTTCCCAAGCGACATGGGGACACGTCATGGTACGGCACAAAGTGTTTGAAAAACTATCATTGACCATTCCCGCAATGGTGCTCAATATTGTTATACCACTCGTGTTAGATAAGCACGCTATTCTAAGTAGTTTCATTGATCGCACATTAAGTTTATGGTTAATAATTGTATTAGTAAGAAGCACCTATGCATTTCTTGATGCCACTAACGATATGGCAGATATTAATCAGATCAGCCGTAATCTTCCGGTAAAAAGCTTTGTTCAGCTATCAAAGTTAATCATCTTTTTTATCGGCGCAATTATTGCTATTTCAGTACTTGCTAACCGTTCCCCCATTTATTTTCTTAGTGGTTTAGGTGTCGCGACAGGTTTAGTATTATTAGTTTTCCGCGATACGATTTTAGGCTTTGTCGCCGGTATTCAGCTATCAGCTAACCAAATGGTTAAAGTAGGTGATTGGATCCAAATGGATAAATACAATGCTAATGGCAGCATTGACGAAGTGTCTCTTACCACCGTTAAGGTAAAGAACTGGGATAATACGGTTACCAATATTCCAGCTTACGCACTAGTGCAAGATTCGTTTATTAACTGGCGTCAAATGCAAGAGTCTGGTGGACGCCGGATCAAACGTTCGGTGCTAATCGATATTGAAACCATTAAATTTATTGATGAACAACAGCAACAGCAATTAACGAAGATCCCTTATGTTGCAGACTTTCTGACCAAGAGAAACGCCGAAATTGCTACGGGTGATGCGCATGCTCTACAAATCACCAATATCACTGTCTTTCGAGCTTACTTAGAAGCTTACTTAAAGCAAAACAGTAAAATCCGTCAAGATATGACCTTTATTGTGCGTGAATTAGAACCCACCGCTCAAGGTTTACCCGTACAAATTTATGTGTTTGCTAATGATACTCGTTGGGCGTTTTATGAAGCTATTCAAGCTGATATTTTTGATCACGTATTAGCCATTTTGCCTCAATTTGATCTCTCCGTTTATCAAAGCCCTGATGGCTCAGATATAAGAAGCATACAAACACATTAAAAAAACTAGAGGTCGAGTTATCATACTTGACCTCTACTCTTTTAGACCATTTACCCATCAATATTTACTCAATTCTTTTTATTGAGATCGTACCAATTGGTAATCCATTTGAATAATGTAAGCCATTTTCAAAATCAGTATCAGCTCTTGTTGATGTCAATAATGATATATTTTCATGTGGAGTCAATGGTACATCTGCAGCAGTAAATATCGTTCCAGCATCACTGCCGGCATCATAAGTTTTAATATCTTTTGCAAGCGTGGTAAGCCAATCATCGCCATCTTTCAAAGAAAGACTATCAATACCTGCAAACCAATCAGGACTTGGCGCTAACATCGTTACCAATGAAATTAATGGAAACTGTTGGGTTACTGTAAATGTTACCGTTACTGAATTTTCACCTGCATCCAAACTAGCAATAGAGAGCCCACTACCATCTATAGTTGAATGCCCATTACCATTATTAATTACGCTATTTATCTCAGGTTTAATATCATCTTTAGAGCCCGTTTCAGCGACTTTAACAACACCAGCAGACGCTAATTCATCAACTTTAAACAAATGAACATTACTATTATGCGTAAGACCTATTAACCCTGAAAAATGACGATTATTTGGATAATTTGTTGGGAAATTGGTACTACTCCAATTAGAGGTAAACGTTAGCTTATAGGTTGCTGTTTCTGAGTAACGATTAAAATCATCATCATTATCACTGCCACACCCGCCAAGTAGAAATAAAATACCAACAAAGAGAGAAAACCCATATTGCTTCATTTCAATCACCATTTATATCATATGATATTATTATTAATATGAAGTAACATTATGGTTCAAAATATTTTTCACCATGGGATATTCAAGTAATAAAACGCCCCTAAAAAATTTTATTCTTCTCTGATTTTTATAATTTTCATCTTAATTCTTTTAATAGTCATAAAACTCTATTGGAATAAATGAGTTATCCGCTATCGTTTAATATCAACTTTTATTATTCACACAAAAATAACGGTCTTATATTTAAGAATACAACAATATAATTGAGAATGATTTTCACTTACAAAATAACATCAATAAAAACCAAAACCATACAAAAGGTCTGGATTTATAAAGGCTAGCCAGCGTTTAGGTGAGCCGCTATAATTCCCGCCTCAAAATATAGAGGTCAAAACATGCACACAAAAGTAACTCCTATTAATAGCTATCCTAAGTATTGGGCTGAATGCTATGGCACCGCCCCATTCTTGCCAACATCCCGTAAAGAAATGGATGCACTTGGCTGGGACAGCTGTGACATTATCATTGTTACTGGTGATGCCTATGTTGACCATCCTAGCTTTGGTATGGCCGTTATTGGTCGCTTACTTGAATCTCAAGGTTTCCGTGTCGGTATTATTGCCCAACCTAAATGGGATAATAAAGACGATTTTATGGCACTGGGACAACCAAACCTTTATTTTGGTATAACGTCAGGTAACATGGACTCAATGATCAACCGCTATACGGCTGATCGCAAACTACGTAAAGACGATGCTTACACACCGAATAATGAAGGCGGTAAACGTCCAGATCGTGCCGTATTAGTTTACTCACAACGTTGCCGTGAAGCTTATAAAGAAGCTCCCATTGTTTTAGGCGGTATTGAAGCTAGCTTACGTCGTCTTGCTCACTATGATTACTGGTCAGACAAAGTCCGTCGCTCAGTATTAATGGATGCTAAAGCTGATATTTTATTATTTGGTAACGCTGAACGTGCGCTTGTTGAAGTATCACACCGTATCGCAAATGGCGAAGATATTAAGTCATTAACTGATATTGCAGGCACTGCAGTAATGATCAAAGATATTCCTGAACGTTATCAGGAAATTGATTCATCACGCATTGAAAAACCCGGTCGTGCAATGGTGATGCAAAACCCATACGCCACCGAAGAAACATGTGCTTCTAATAAAGAAGAAAAAGAAAAACAACCACAAGTTATTCACGTTCGTCCCTCTCGTCATGATGCTGAAAATACTGTTGTCCGTTTGCCATCATATGAAAAGCTAGCAAATGACCGTATTTTATATGCACATGCTAGCCGAGTAATGCACCTAGAAACTAACCCGTATTCTGGACGTGCATTAATCCAAAAACATGCTGATCGTGAATTGTGGATCAACCGTGCGCCGATTCCACTATCTACTGAAGAAATGGATTTTGTATTTGGATTACCTTTTGCTCGCGTACCTCACCCAAGTTACGGTAAAGCAAAAATCCCAGCGTATGACATGATCAAAACCTCGGTTAATATCATGCGTGGTTGCTTTGGTGGTTGTTCTTTCTGTTCTATCACCGAACATGAAGGACGTATCATCCAAAACCGTTCTCAAGAATCGATTCTGAATGAGCTAGAAGAAATTCGCGATAAAGTCCCTGGTTTTACAGGTACGATCTCTGATTTGGGTGGTCCAACAGCCAACATGTATCGTTTAGGCTGTTCAGATCCTCGAGCAGAAGCAAATTGCCGTCGTCCATCATGTATCTTCCCTAAGATTTGTGAAAAACTAAATACTGACCATCAACATCTGATTGATCTATACCGCAGTGCTCGTGATGTTAAAGGCATTAAAAAGATCATGATCGCGTCAGGCGTTCGTTATGATTTGGCCGTAGAATCACCAGAATATGTGCGTGAGCTTGTGACTCACCATGTGGGCGGATACTTAAAAATCGCGCCTGAGCACACAGAGAAAGGTACACTTGATCTGATGATGAAGCCGGGCATGGGCACCTATGACCGCTTTAAATCGATGTTTGAACAATACAGTCAAGAAGCAGGTAAAAAACAATACCTTATTCCTTACTTTATTTCAGCGCATCCCGGCTCAACGGATGACGATATGTTGAACCTCGCGTTATGGCTTAAACAAAACGATTACCAATGTGATCAGGTACAAAACTTTTACCCGTCACCAATGTGTAATGCAACAGCCATGTACCACTCTGAAACTAACCCGTTGAAGAAAGTGAAGTACAAAGGTCGTGAAGATTTATTTGTCGCAAAAGGTGAGCGTCAACGTCGCTTGCACAAAGCACTATTACGCTACCACGATCCAGTAAACTGGCCTCTTATCCGTGATGCTTTAATCACGATGGGCAAGAAATATCTGATTGGTAATCGTCCCAATTGTTTAGTGCCAGAAGCTGGCAGTGACGCGGAAATGACACCTGCGGAACGTCGCGGTTCTGGTCGTCATGGTTCAAAACGTTTTGCGACTAAGAACCCAAATCAACCCGATATTCGTACTGATGGCAAACGCCCTCAAAGTAACCGTAACGGTAAGCCATTAGGTAATGGTAAGCCA
>SAMEA5043655__coassemble_221_pt1 | contig 11011 bp, 8 predicted proteins | sample SAMEA5043655__metabat2_low_PE_001 | metagenome-assembled genome bin SAMEA5043655 (sample SAMEA5043655) | Gadus morhua
GCTTTTGATGCGCGAGCTGTTTCCTCATTGCCGGTGATTTTTTTTTGCCATTTAGATGCAAGATCTGTGGCTGTAAGAATCGCTTCAAGGTTAGGGTAGAGACTTAATAACTCAACCGCAGCTTTAGGGCCAATGCCTGTAATACCTGGAATTTTACTGGAACTGATCCCTGCTAATCCCCAGTAGTCAGTCAGTAATTGTGGTTTGACGCCATATTCTTTTTCAATAAAAAGGCTATCAAGCCAGCGTTGTTGAAAATAATCTCGAATACGTAAAGTTGGCTGCAATAATTGGCAGTAACCTTTATCGGTTGAAACGATAGTGACTTGCTCATGACGAGAAGCGACTTTTAAGGCTAAGGTTGCCACTAAATCATCGGCTTCATCGCCATCCGATAATAATGAATCAATACCTATTGCCATAAACGCATCTTGAATGGTTTCCATGCCAGCTAATAATTCTGGCGGCATCGGTTTACGGCCTTCTTTGTAGTGTGGCAGTAATTCTGCTCGCCAACCACGATCATTACTATTATGGTCAAATACAGCCACAATGTGACTCGGTTCAGTGCTATTAATGATTTTTTGTAATGCCTGACAGCACACTCTGGCGGTGTTGTCGACATCGGGTTGCCCCGGTTGCGCGGCATGAACGCGACGAATAAGGTTTAATGCATCAATAATAACAAGGTGAATAGCCATAAAAAAATTCTATTTAGATGAATAAAAGGAGCGCTTAGGCTCCTTATTGTACGCAAAACTGTTATCAAATGACGATATTATTTTGGTTGATCGTGGCTATTAACGATTTCATAACAAGGATCGTATTTACTGCCCGGTAATTTCATTCGTTGTTGTTCGACAAAGTTTTTTAACAGTTTATCCATCCGTTGCATTAGCACTTTATCGCCATCAATTTTAAAACGGCCATATTGCTCAATTTCATGAATGCCTTCTTCTTTGACATTACCCGCAACGATGCCTGAAAACGCACGACGTAGATTAGCGGCCAGTTTTTCTTTGGGCTGATCCATGTGTAAATCTAAACCTGCCATGGCTTTATGCGTTGGCGAAAAGGGCATTTGGAAATCTTCAGGGATGGTTAATGACCAGTTGAAACAATAAGCATCCCCCGTAGCTAATCGATGTTCTTTTACGCGTGCCATAGAGGCTTTCATTACTTGCGCGACTTCAGCGGGATCACCAATAATAATTTGATAGTGCTGAGTGGCAGCTTCACCTAAGGTATCGCGAATAAAATCATCCAGAGTACGGAAATAGGCTTCACTTTCTTTAGGGCCTGTCAGGATTAATGGTAGTGGTTGCTCGGCATTATCGGGATGCATCAAAATCCCTAAAATATACAGTAACTCTTCAGCTGTACCTGCACCACCTGGGAAAATAATAATTCCATGACCAACGCGAACAAAGGCTTCGAGACGTTTTTCAATATCGGGTAAAATTACTAATTCATTCACGATTGGATTTGGCGGCTCGGCGGCAATAATTGAGGGTTCAGTTAATCCAATGAAACGACTGCTTGGGTAGCGTTGTTTGGCATGACCAATTGCAGCGCCTTTCATTGGTCCTTCCATTGCGCCTGGTCCGCAACCGGTACAAATATTGAGTTCGCGCAAGCCTAACTCATTACCGACTTCACGGGTATATTGATATTCAATTGGGTTAATCGAGTGGCCACCCCAACATACGATAATATTCGGATCTTCACCAGCATGCAGGGTGCGGGCATTACGTAACAGACTAAATACAAAGTCGGTAATATGAGGTGCGCTGGCGAGGTCGATATCGTTACGGCGGGCAATATGCATATCGACATAAATAATGTCGCGTAACACTGAAAACATATGCTCTTGAATGCCACGAATAATCCGCCCATCCACAAAGGCATGTTCAGGTGGATTGACCAATTCTATTTTAATGCCACGTTCGCGACGCAATAAATTAATCGCAAAGTCGAGGTGTTTTTCTAATAGTTCTTTTGAGTTATCGGTATGGCTGCCTGAATTTAAAACGGCCAGTGAACAGTTGCGATAAAGACGATATAAGTCACTGGATGCCGTTGCTTTTAAGCTGTCAGCTTCTATTTGTGATAATAGGTTCATGGCGCCGATAGGGCTGATATGCGTTATCATAATAACCTCCCTGGTAATGATGAAAAAGCATGTTCATTTATTGATACAAGGCAGTGGCGCTATTATCAAAAGGCTAGTGCTAAAATCAAATAAAGAACAGTACGTTGACGGTAAAATAATTTGTTTTTATATTGATACCATACACAGTGATTTTATTTTTGACCAGTAAATGATAGTAATAATATTGGTAGGATAAATGGATGTTGAGTATCGTTACTCTTGGGTTTAATTGTAATGAGTGACAATATTACAGCGTTGGCTCTGAGCATGGCGTAATGTGGTTTCAATACGATCAATCACATTTTTTGGCGTGTCGTTATGGGTGAAAAATGAGGTACTGATAGAAACTGACATTGAGACACTTTGACCTTTAAAATGTAATGGCAATTGTGTGACTGCGGTGCGAATGTGTTGCACTGTTTGGTGACGTTGTTGCTGATTAATATCGGTGATTAGTAGCATAAAAGCATCATCATTAAAACGGGCAATGAAATCGGTTGGATTAAGGTGTTGATTAATGGTTTGTGCAATAATTTTCAGCGCTTTATCACCAGCGTGATGGCCGTAATTTTTATTAAGGTGGCTGAGGTTATCAATATCAATCAACATTAATAGTAGTGGGTTTTGATAACGTAACCAACGCTGATATTCATGTTCAAGTCGATCATCAAATGCATTACGGTTATAAGTTAAGGTTAACTTATCACGGAAGATATTTTGTTCTTGTTGGCTTAAGCGTTGGTGATAACTGTGCGTTTGTTGTTGTAACTGTTGCACCTTATTATCATTGTGATTTAACTGTTCTATGAGGGCTTGTTCTCGTTGTTCTAGTTGACTATTCCGCAGGGCTAATTGTTGTAATTCTTGGGTGATATTTTCCAAGGATAAAGGCGGTGTATCGGTGGTGTTTTGTGCCTCTATTTTTTGGTTAATATTGGTCACCATCGTTGATATATTGGTATTGAAGTCATGTCGATGTTGATGCAAGACAGAAAAAGAACTGGCTGTTTTGGCGGTGTTTTTTTTGAGTGCGGCTAAATCACTGTTGAGTGTATTGAGAAATCGTTGCGAAGTATGACGTTCAGCGTGAGTGCCTGAGACAATAAGACGTAAAACCTGTAATAACAATGTCAGTAGCGTTGCTTGATCAACGCCTTGTGCTAATTGATGGCGAATAGTAAATAGTTGTTCACCTTGCTCATTGGTGAAATCTATCTCAGTAATAAGATGTTGTAATTCAGCGACCAGATTAATTTCAAAGTGTTGCTGATTATCACTCAATAACTTCGTGCCGTTATTGTTCGCAGCAATTAATTTTATACTGCGCTCATACAGTTCCAGTAAACGTAATATATGCTGGTGGTTATTTAATAATGTTAATGACGGTTGGTTTAAAATATTGTTTAAGTCACGCTGTAGTGATGTCGGTAAACCTTGGTAACGTAATAGCGTCTGTCCACGTTGATTTATATGATGCTGTAATTGTTTGTTTTGGTGTTGGATCACATCTGCTTGTTGGATCACCAGACGTTCAACTATCGCTAATCGAGGAATGAGACGACTAATCTCGAGTGGTTGTTCAAGATCATGAGTGATGGCGTGTAATGTCGTATCAAGGTCGTTATCGAGGCCTCGGCAGGCAACGGCCAATCGAGTAATTAGGCGTTTTAAGATTACAATTTCACGCCGCGATTTTAGACTAGAATCACGGTAAGAAAGTTGAGCGAGGTCTAATCGTTGCTTTAGAACACTGACTTCGGCAACAATGGCACTAATATCGGTCATTGGTTATGCATCTGCATTGGCATGGTTAAAAGCTATTTAATTCATTATGTTACTGTGATTATTATAATATGCTACCAAAAATAAAACCGGATAGTTAGTGCTAGTTGTCAGAGTTTCGTACCATTTATATATTTAACTGATATCTTTATTAAGATTGTGATCGTAGTTCCAGATTATTTCATTGTTAGTTGAACTACGCACTTTTACTAATCCTTTATCGATGCCTTCGACACAAGAACGACGAATATTATCGCTCACAAAACTGGCTGCTGGTGCGGCATCAATTGCGCAAAGATGAACCCAATTACTGCCTGATTGTTTATCATTGAGGCTGATACCTGCATCGACGGTCATTAGTAATATATCAATGAGTTCTTGATCATTGATTGCCGTATAGGCTCGAGGTAAAAAAGGATATTCTGCCATGCCTATTTGTAATGCGTTATCGATGTTCAATGGTAAGGTATAATTATCAATCAATTGCTGCATAGATTCTGCAAGCTGTTTGGGGTCACAACTTAAACGTGCATTGGGCTCGATATATAAAAACAGCGCATCAGAAAAGTGATAAATACGAGCAGGTTCTAATATTTGCACTTGTAAATAATTACCAAATTCTTTTTCTGCGGTAAGTCCTTGCTGATAGCCTTTTTCTAGATAAATACGTTTTAAAAATGAAACTTCAAATAAGGCAAATCGAAGCCTATCACTTAAAGGCTCATTAATAATTTCACCAAGGTGCCATTGTTCAAAGTTAGCACTACTCTGTTGGAGAGAATTTGCCAAGCGTGCATTGAGCATGCGTAGGTTACGTAATCCACTGCGTGGGTGAGTATAGTAATCGGTGGTTAATTTAGTGAGCTGTTGTTTTAATTGTTTATTAATGTGTTGGCGACGCCATAACAGTAATAACAGAATCACCAGTACTCCAATCAAGGTTAAAGATATTTGTTGTTGTTTATACAATGCATTTTGATTAATGAATTGCTCACGTTCCATTTCTTCAAGTTTAAGTGAACGTTCCATCATTTTTTGTTGTTGTTTAAATACCTCTGTATTACTTTGGATGGCATTTTTTTGTTTGCCTGCATACAGCTGTTCATAACGACGCTGACTAAGTAAAGCATTGTAGTAATCGTTTTGCTTTTCAAATGCTTCCGATAAGATGGACTCACCCATTAATTGCAAACTTACCGCACCAATACGGCTCGCGGAAATTAAACCGGCTTGTAATGATGTAATCGCATCATCTAATTCACCTTTTTCTAGTTCTAATTGCCCTTGCATAATTTGGCTTTCTGCAACAATGTTTTCATTACCACTTTGTAACGAAAGATTACGCGCTTGTACGATATACTGCTCAGCTTTTTTATAATTATTTAAGTGTAAATAAACCCGCGCAATATTGAGTCGTAAACTGGCAGAACGAAGATCATGTTTAAGCTGATTTTCTTGGTCGAGTGCATTGAAGTAATGCACTAGCGCAAGATTATAGCGCCCTTGTTGCTCGTAAATAGAAGCAATCAGGCTTAATGCTTTGGCTAATTGTTGAGTACGTTTATAGCGCTCAAAAAACTCCCCAGCTTGAGTGGCATGCTCCAATGCTTTATCAAATACGTGACGTTCTTCAAATAACTGCGCTAATTCATAATTAGCGCGCGCAATTTGTGGCTGATCATCATTTTCAACCGCGAGCCAATAACCGCTAAGTAAGCGATCAAGTGCCATATCATAGTGATCATGACGTAAATAGTGCTGACCTAATGTGATTTGATAATTAATGGTCTCATCTTTATCGTCAAATGCGACTAAATAGCCTTTAGCTTTGATAAATAGTTTTTCTGCCGCTTCATCTTTACCAATGCTTGATTCAATCCGTGCCCGTAGCATCAGTGATTTATATTTTAATTCTTGTAGTTGGCGAGTGAGTGTTATTGGCTGTGCATGCTTTATATCAACATTAAGTGTATTGAGCATTTTTAGCGCCGTTGCACTATTACTTAAATTAACCCAGTAAAATTGGGCTAATAAAATCCGACTTTCAAAGACACTGAACATGAATTTATTATCAAGTGCTGTTTTTTCGGCTTTTTTAATAACATTTATTGCTTGTTCTGGTCGTTGTAAAAGAGATAAAGCCTGTGCTTGGATTTGCAACGCATTGATAGTATTAAGTGGGGTACGAGTAGAATGATCCGCTTCACCATTAAGATGAACCCGTGATGGATCTTGTGGTTGGCTCAGACGGCGATTTTTAAGATAGCTTTGGGTGATTGTAAGCGTACGCTCAGGTTGGTTAACTAATAAATTTTGTGCTTCAGTGAGGATCGGCGAGCTATAAATTTTTGCTTGAAGATCAAATGACGTTGTTAGTAATACTAACCCAGAAAGAAATAGGCCACGAAAATTCATATAATCTCAAAACAGCACAATAACACACAAGATAGTGTTGATTTTACTGGGTTAATGCATCAAGTCCAGCAAAGTAAAGGTTTTTACCGGACTTAATGTTGAATTCGTCGTTAGGATCTAATTACTGACGTGCGAGACGGAAATTATCACTAGGGGTTTTGCCCATATTGGTACGGTATGGATTAATATCTAAACCGCCACGACGAGTATAACGCGCATAAACCGTCAGTGATTCAGGCTGACAAAAACGCATAATGTCGTTAAAAATACGCTCAACGCATTGTTCGTGGAATTCATTGTGATTACGGAATGACACGATGTAACGCAGTAATTTTTCACGATCAATACGATTACCTTTATAGGCAATACGAACACTGCCCCAATCGGGTTGATTAGTGATTAAGCAGTTTGATTTTAAAAGATGACTATGAACAATTTCTTCGACGATATCGTTATTATCTGCAGCACCCTCAAGGTATTCAGGCTTGAAACTGTAGTCACTAATTTCAATATCTTGATCGTCAATACATTCACCAAAGAAATTAACAATCGGTTGATCATTAAAATCAGTTAGCGGTTGAATAGTGACATCAACATCTTCACCAGCACAACGTGATAGATCAATTTGCAGGGTATCTGCGATATCTTGCCAGCTATCAAAGTGAGTTTGGTTGAAGCTGTTAAGGTACAGTTTGAATGATTTTGATTCAATAAGGTTAGGGCTTGATGCTGGTAAACGTACTTCACCAATAGCAACTTGTGGTAAGCCTTTTTTATTGAGCCAAGATAATTCGTATAATGTCCAAATATCATAGCCAGTGAATGGCAGTGCATCATCGCTGATATTAATATCGGTACGGTTTAGGCTTCTTGGAACAGGTTGCAGTAGCGATGGATCGTACTGATCTTTATACTCTGTCTTTTTGCCAAGGGTTAAACCAGCTAATTCTTTAGCGTCTTTATATTTACTCATACTGTCTATGACACTCTTGGATTAGAATAGATGTCCGTCGAAACGGCTTAAACCTAAAGTTTACTGAATCTTTTATGAGGTTGCGAATGAATCATCCTGTTACCAGCGCTTTATCTGATTTTTCTGCTCGTTATTTACAAGCATGGTGTGATGCAGATCGCGGTTTTCCTGTAAGTGAGCATTTAGTTGGGCTTATTTCACCATGTGTCGTTGTTGATGACGATCAAAATGTGACTTGGAAACCGATTGAACGCCAACCTATAATTAGCCTAGAAGGGGTCGAAAAAGGCATGGATTTATCACTTTATAGTGATATCAATGCTTTTTATGGATCGCAATATAGCGGTGATATGAGCGCTATGTTTGGTGACTTATCACTGGATTTATTACAGGTATTTAATGATGACGATCTTGAACTGTTACAACAAAATATTTTAGGGCATTTAGTGACTCAACGTCGAATGAAACTTAAACCGACAGTCTTTATTGCCGTTGTTGATGATGAATCACAAGTGATTTCTATTTGTAATATGACAGGTCAAGTAGTGTTAGAAACATTGGGTAAAGATACTCGCCAAGTGTTAGCAAATGATGTAGTGACGTTCTTACAGCAATTGCAGCCATTAGTGACAGAGGAATAAATTGTGTTTGTTGTTGAGCTACAATTTGAATGTTTTGATAACACAACGTTATCGCAAGTAGATATTGCTATTAATGGCTTAATGGATGCACTGCGTTATAACGGCCAAGTGCTTGGGCGTGAATTTCCTGTTGTTATTGATGATGGTATCTTTCGAGTGCGGGTAGTGTGTCCTGATAAAGAAAGTTTACATTCTCGCTATAATAGCCCTCAAGTGACCCAGTGTTATGAGCAATTAACGTTAGCGTGTTTGCTGGCACCAAAAATGAAAATATTAGGGGTTGACCTTAATTCAGACTCGGTTGCTGAAAGTTTTTCACCCTCATGGCAAGTGCTATATACCACCTATGTTCATAGTTGTTCCCCGCTTCGTAGTGGCGATACATTATTGCCAATCCCGTTATATCAAACCGGAGCAACAACTGACGGTGATTATAAAGCGATTATTAAGTGGCAAACAGAATGGCAAGCCTTTGATGAAATTCAAATGGCCATCAAAAGTCCAGCAGCCGTTAACATGGCATTAGCTGAAATTGGTGATGTAAGCAGTGAATTGTTTGTTCGCGGACGCGAATTATGTCGTCATATCGAAACCACCACTGAGGTGCCAACCTATTATTATCAATACCGTGTTGGTGGTGAAAGTAAAGCGGCTGAATTAGCCCGTCGATGCCCAAGTTGTGGTGGCGAATGGCGAGTGCCAGAAGCGCTGCATGGACTGTTCCATTTTAAATGTGATCGTTGTCGAATTGTATCTAATATGTCGTGGAATTTTCAATAATATAAAAAAGCACCTTTAATTCAGGTGCTTTTTCCTCATTAACGGTCTGCTTCTAATCGTGCTAAGCGCGTCGAGAGTGCAAGTACTTGTTGTTCAAGTTGTTCAATGCGTTGGTCTGCGGTTAATACGCGTTGTTGTTTTTCTATGTGTGGTACTTTGGCATTTTTTTGCCATGCTTGTAGGGCTTTTATAATCACAGGAATCGGCAATGGTGTTGTTAGGCGAGCCTTAATCAGTGCTATTGATGGTTGTTTATTATCAGCCACTAAGCTTGCTATCGCCTGTTCTATTTCTTGAGTGATGGTTGACATCCTTTATCCTTGATAAACGTAGTGATTATTTTCGAAGTAAAGTATCTAATTGATCAATGACTTCACTCCAATCAGCATCTTGTTGTTGTGCTTCATTGATAAATTGCTGTTGGGCAGGAGCAAAAAAGGGCGCTTCAGCTAATTTTTGTGATGGTGTTAATGAATGAGTATGTAAAAAATACTCAATAAAGTCGGTTGAGTTATCTAAGCCTAATTGACTGAATAAATTAGCCAAATTATGGTTGAATGCTTCCATCTCGATTCCTTCTTTAGCAATGTATTCTCTCTTTGTGAGTATAGTGGATATCAGAATAAATAGTCACCTTAGTCAAAGTGCTAATGCTGTTGTAAGAGATCTCTCACAAAGCCGTAAGACATTGAGTGTATTGTTTGCGTATATTACTCTTTGTTAATATCTATCTTATTGATATATAACTATTATTTTGTTTTGTCACTAGATTTAATGAAAAAAAGTATCAACAAGTTTTTATCTGTAGATTGTAGATAATCAAGAAAAGCGTAATCTTAATGGTGTCGGAAGGAACTGACACAACGGAACAGGAAAGCGCCACGGATACAGGCAGTCTCAGGATGAGATACTGGTAAACTAGGATGGTTTATCGGACATGGAATGTAAAGGGAATACCGTAGGATGCGGTAAAAAAGGTAAGTAGGATGTTTACCTGTCAGGAAGACTAGGATAACTTCAGGACGAAGTAAGGAACACCTCTAGGATTGAGGCATAAAGGATCACTTCAGGATGAAGTAAAGGACACCTCCAGGAAGGAGATGAGAGTCAGAACAGGATGTGATGACGGGTTAGGATGGCCATAGGAACAACTTCGGGATGAAGTACAAAGGATAATGCTGACGGAACACAGCAGTCAAAGGATGGATGCAGGGAGCAACATAGTAGCGGGATAGCTGCACGTAAGACCTAAGGGCGCGACGAAAGTCGCGCCCTCTCTTTTTTTGCGATACTCAATAAAATTTGCTGCATTAGAGTAGGGCTAAATTTGATTTTTTCAGAGGAGTTTGCTTTTATTCGCACCTCGCACCTCGCACCTCGCACCTCGCACCTCGCACCTCGCACCTCGCACCATATCTATCTGTCTAATAACGATATTTTGCTATATATGAATAAATGTGATAACTCGTGAATGGCTTTTGACTACTTACTGTGTGCGAGATCTCTTACAAACCTGTGGGAGATAAGCATTACAATTGTGACTATATATCTATGCTTTTTGCGTAACTATATGTTTAATAATGTTTTAGTTATATATGTACATAAATTTTCATAAAAACAAAAAAAACACATTTTGCAAGATATAGGATTTAGGCGATAACTCGCATAATATTAACAGTGTCGAAAGGATACGGCACAACGGATACAGACAGTCTCAGGATGAGATACTGGTAAGCTAGGATGGTTTATCGGACATGGAATGTGAAGGGAACACCGTAGGATGCGGTAACAAAGGTAAGCAGGATGTTTACCTGTCAGGAAGACTAGGATCACTTCAGGACGAAGCAAGGAACACCTCTAGGATTGAGGCATAAAGGATCACTTCAGGATGAAGTAAAGGACACCTCCAGGAAGGAGATGAGAGTCAGAACAGGATGTGATGACGGGTTAGGATGGCCATAGGAACAACTTCAGGATGAAGTACAAAGGACAATGCTGACGGAACACAGCAATCAAAGGATGGATGCAGGGAGCAACATAGTAGCGGGATAGCTGCAAATAAGACCTAAGGGCGCGACGAAAGTCGCGCCCGCTCTTTTTTGTACGATCCTCAAAGAAGTTTGATGCATTACAGTAGGGATAAATTTGATTCTTTCAGGGGATTTGCTTTTATTCGCACCTCGCACCTCGCACCTCGCACCTCGCACCTCGCACTGAAGTGGTCAAGTAAAACTGTACACCTTTATAGGTGTTTAAATTAAGCGGCTG
>SAMEA5043655__coassemble_222_pt1 | contig 10999 bp, 11 predicted proteins | sample SAMEA5043655__metabat2_low_PE_001 | metagenome-assembled genome bin SAMEA5043655 (sample SAMEA5043655) | Gadus morhua
AGTGATTTTTATCAATAAGAGAAAAAAAGATTCTTGCTGTTAGTGTCGATTGATTGAGAAGGTGCGGAATTGTGCTGTCTTTCGTGAAAATTCAGGTAAAAGTGCTTTTAGAACACATGAAGTCCCAATAATCGGACATTATGATCTTTACTGGAAATCCAAGTTATTACTTCAAGAATGGTTAAAATGTTTATAACAAGATAGGACAAAAAGAGTATTTTATTTTTACCTAAATATTAAATAATAAAAACACCATATCATTGTTTAATATATATTTAGCGCTAACAAATTTGTTAGCATAAATGCGTGTTTAGTAAGCGGCTAAACTGACGTGTGAGTTATGATAAATCATCAATAATTAATGGAGCCCATGATGATCAAACCAGATGCATTAACTATCCCAGTTACCATGCTAGGGTATGATTTCGATATTATTATTAACAGTTGGGAGAATGGCTTTGATGGCTACCGACAGTATCATGATAATCGCCTCGAAGTAATGGAAGGCAATCTCGGGGTCAATTTAGACTTATTGTATACTTATAGCCAAGGTAGTGAATGGTTAGCACAAATTCCCTCTTATTACATTTCCTTGTCAGCCACTTATGGTGAGTATCAATATCAAATACTATGGTTGGTGGCACATTCATATGCCGCAAAGCAATTATTACAACAACGTTGTTTATTGTTAGTGCTGATTTGTGATCACTATAAAACGGATAATGAACAAGCATTAAAAGTGGTTAATATGGGGCAGCGAGAGATCTTGTCGCATTTAGGGTTAGATAATAGTAAAGCGGCACTTAATTTTTTAGATAAAATTCAATTTAGTCCGAATTTAGGCCAAGCGATATATTTGCTGCGTAAATATTTAGCTCCTGGTGATAAACATTATTTACGCTTTAAACACTATCAATGCGTTAATGATTTTTGTATTTTTTTAGATGAAAAGATCAGCGAATTAACCGGCACTAAATTGGGTATTGCACTATCATCAGAGTCATTAAAAAATACTTGGTCCACCATTAGTTACATTAGAGACACGATTGCGTTAGGTCATCAGTTAGCGATCATTGGTTCTGATCGTATTGTGAGTGATCTGAATGATTATGACCATCTGGTACGTTTGCATGATAACTGGACACAACAGCGGATCAAACTGCAGGATTGTCGGCCAAGTAATGCCGATGAAGGTTATCATGTCTATTGGGCTGACGCTCCAGAATTGGGTATTTATGCGATTAAAAATTATGATGCATTACTTGAAGAATCTGCGCAACAACAACATTGTATTGTGGCCTATCATGATAGAATTGCGAGTCAACATTACATGGCATTTTCTATGCACAACCCCGAGCGATTAACAATAGGGATTAATTGTTTACCTGATGGTAAAGGGATGGTTATTGATCAAATCAGAGGCAAGAAAAATTCAGCGCCTTCAGAGATAGCATTACAAATTATTCAGCAGTGGTTTCACCGTCAAAAAACGTCTTAACGCCTTTGATGTTTTGATGATATAGCTTAATCAAAATGAATAATATTTTTCATATATAGCTAAGTGTTTTTAATTAAATTGACGTAATTATCCATATATAACTTTCGAGCCTAAGTAAGAGAATTTAGATAGGGTGTAAAGTCAGTTATTGTCAGTTATTGCTTGATTAGTGTAGGCCTTAATGGTTCTGCAAATATATGTCGTAAAGCAGGATATGAGGATGTAAATCTAGTATCGAGGGGCGTAATGAATACGCCCATCGTTATCAATGTATGGTTTTAACTAGAAAAAGATTAGAAGTAAGACAATGTTACGCAGTATGCCTATCTGAGAGTCATTCACCTGCGTTGTAACAACGTTCTAGCGAAGCCCCCACTATATAAATAAGGAAATAAATTTAGTGGTGGGTAGTTCACATGACCTTGCCTGAATGAAAATCAGAGTGTCGATTCATGTGATTACTCTTAATACAGCCATCGTCTTGATGGCGTTTGATGTTAACTTCAAAACCACAACAAAACCGTTATTGTAATAATTGTTCAAGCGTCATCGGTGAGGACATTAACCTCAGTGCCTGTGCTGGAGTGAGCCCAGCTTTATTTTGATGACAAAGGTTATGCCAAGCTCGATAGATATCCAATAACGGTAATAAGCTGGCAGGGCGCAGTTTACGCCGTGGTTCATTAACCATATGACTAAATTGATCATGAAAACGTTGCTGATATACGGTTGCTGCTTGGTGGGTGGCAATCGTTAACCAATGTTGTTGCTGTTTTTTATTGCCGCCAAGATGACAAATGCCTTTATTACCGCTGTTATTACGACTAAATGCCCACCGATCTCGCCACCATCCCATTAATACGATATCAATTTTTTCAACCTGCTGTCCGTGTTGCCAGCTGTTATCTTCAACAACATAAAGAGGATCAATAGTATGGTTATTAATCCGATCAATAAAAACAGACAGACAAGCCGAGCGTAATAAGGTTTCTTGAGGCATAAAGACGGCAAAGCTAGGAATACTTGGATTGAGTAATTTGCGTAAATATAAAAAATGACCATAGACCGTATATTGAGGGCGGATCAAACAACCTTTGGTCGGATAGTTAATGGTAACTTCACCACTCAGTGGATTTTCCATATTTTTACGGGCTAAAATTTGACGATAAGTGGCATCAATATGGGCTAATAACCCTTGTGATGTTGTTGGTTGATCGTGAGGATGATGATAACTATGTGGTGCGATAAAACGGGTATCGACCTGATAGGCATCGTGGTGATCAACGTAAGAGGCAGCAGCTTGCGTTTGATAATTCACATGTTGGCTAATGACATAGCCTGAATCTGCCTCGGCAGTGGCTATCCATAACACGCCATTATTACTGTTAGGCTGTAACGGCGTAAAATCAGTAGCAAGATGATGGGAGTGTGATTGCTTGCCTAGTCGCGCATCAAAAATTGTCAGTTGGCGACGACAACGTGCCGCAATATTATTCAGTTGATCATAAAAAGTTTTTGGGTTCATCGCGAGACGTCGGCAAATTTCTCGTACCGTATGCCCTGTAAATAAATACGCTAATAATTTTTGCTGCAATTGATGCTTGTTATTACTGTTTGACCACGGGTCGACAAACGTATGCTGACAGGCTTTGCAACGGTAGCGTTGACGTTCGCCACTAAAACCAAAGGCATGATAAAACTGACGGTAGGTGAGAACAGGGAAGCCATTATGTGGGCAAGTATCGTTTGAACAGGCGGCTAAACCACTATTTTGTTCTAGCGTTAGGCGCTGTTTTTCTGCAATAACATCATGATTACTGAGTACCGGGGGAAAGGCACCACATTCGCGGCAAATCAATACCGGACGTTGGAGATTACTGTTTTGCAGTACATATAATTGTGGATCGGTGCGACTAAAATTGACACAAGCAACCGTCTTACAATAATTGAACTGAATATTATCACAAGCAGGTGGCAACTGATCCAGAGTCGTGAGTGTTGAGGATAAAGTCATGGAGCATCGCCTGATTGTGTTTTAAGTAAATAGGATTATACCTAAGCGCAATGATGATGCTGGAATATTATTACTTTTTTGAATGAGATAAATCTTATTGAGTATAAAAAAAGTGAAAAACGCATCGGTAAGACACGTTTTTCACTTTCTTTCGTCTTTCACTACAAACGCATTATGACTCGCGTTGTATTAGCATTGGAAGAAACTATAGGTTGATTGCAGTTTCTAGCGCTACATTCATCATTTCGTTGAACGAGTGTTGACGTGCTTCAGCACTTAATTTCTCGCCACGTTTAATGTGGTCAGAAACAGTCAGAATAGTTAGCGCTTTAGCACCAAGCTCTGCTGCAACACCATAAATACCTGCAGCTTCCATATCGACACCTAGGATACCTAGTTTTTCCATCTTATCGAACAGACCTACTTCTGGGCTGTAGAATAAATCAGCAGAGAATACATTACCTACACGTACAGCAACATTTTGTGCACGTGCTTGGTTTACTGCTGTTTCAAGTAAGTGGTAGTCAGCAATTGCCGCGAAATCGTGGTTAGCAAAACGAATACGGTTAACTTTTGAATCCGTCGACGCACCCATTGCAATGATAACGTCCATTAATTTAACGTCATCATGAACCGCACCACAGCTACCGATACGAATGATATTTTTAACACCAAAATCTTTGATTAGCTCATGAACATAAATAGAGCAAGATGGAATACCCATACCATGGCCCATAACGGATACTGGCTTACCTTTGTAAGTACCAGTGAAGCCGTACATGCTGCGAACATCACACACACGTTTTACGTTTTCTAGGTAAGTTTCTGCAATAAACTGCGCACGTAGGGGATCACCCGGCATTAAAATTGTTTCTGCAAAATCGCCAACTTCAGCGTTGATATGTGGAGTAGCCATGAAGTGCTCCTAGGTTTATGAGTTATTCAGAAGCAAGATTCATGCTTCAATTTATGGTCGTAGTTTATGGAATAAAATATTCAATTCTTGAGATCTGTGTCACAAAAACAGGGCTGTTTTGCTGAACTAATAATATTGATTACTAAATCTGTTGAAAACGTGAAGGGTATCGTTTTCTTTTTTGTGGTTAATTAATTGCTGAATTTAGTGATTTTTAATAATAGTCACATTTAATTTATTGATAATTAATATTTTTATTTTTAACTGACGGTTTTTGTTATCAAGTCCTAAAAAAAATATACGCGTAAAAGTGTAATCGATTACATTGGTGAGAATCACAATTGGTGGCTTTTAAATGATAAAAATAGTTATCAAAGAATGAATATTGAAACAGGTTTGTCTTGGACATGATCTTGGGTAGAATTAACAAAAAAAGTCACTAGAGAATACTATGTATAATTTAACCCAATTATCAGACAGTGAAAGAATGCGAATAGAGTTAGATAAACAAGCTTCATACACGGTTTGGAAAGTAAAAAATGGTAAAGTCGGTTATGAGGCCTTTGCTGAGTTAACCAATAATATTGAAGATGATGACGAACGCGATTTTTGTCAGCAAGCGGTGATGAAATATAAGACCTTAATGGGTGTTAATTAATAGATTCAAATGAACAGACTACGCCCCAGCGTACCGATATCACGTACGCTGGAGCAACAATTAACATGAGAATGATAGTCGGCGTAACCGATATAGTATTGCTTGCTAATGATGCTGAAGAGCATGGCTGTCATCGTGAGTTATATCATGAGCTATATCATGAGCTATATCATGATGCTCACCGCTGTATGTCGCGGGTTTAACGGCAACATTCACTGTTATTTCACCGGCATGTTTAAAGGTTAATGTTAGCGGAAAATGTGAATCAATAATGGGTACTTCGGTGAGATTAAATAACATCACATGAAAGCCGCCAGGGGCTAATTGTTGTTGATGTTCTGCTGCAATGTTAATGGTATCAACTTTTCGCATTTGCATTAGCCCATTACCATTATTTAAAATATGCAATTCGGCACTTTCAGCAATGGGTGAACGTGCGGCTATAAGCGTGTCATCAGTATTACTGTGATTGATAATGGATAAAAAAGCAGCGGCAACATTTGAAGTGGGTGGCACTGCTTTTGACCATGGGTGTTCTATTTCAATCGTGTTTGCAGTTACTGTGGTTGGAATAGCAACGATAATGCTAATCAATAAAGCAGTGATGACTTTCAACATAATGGCTCTCCTTTGCCCTTCATATTAAATTGAGTGTACATTGATAGTGTAGTGTCAGGGATGATGTTTCGCCATGTATCACACGAGGTTATAGCAATAATGATCGGCTTTTGGTTATTAATATGACGCTGTAGCCTTAGTGAGTTTGGTGTCAATATTGTGCTTGTAATGATATTGATCGAGACTATTATTTTAATATTGCGTATTCTGTGTACAGAAAATAATCAAATGGTGAATAACAGTGAAAACAACTGAATTTTCTGCACTTGATGATGACAATGATAAACCGAATATGTCGTTTTCATTACACGCAGAAAAACGTTCTGGGCATAAAGCGCCACCGGCGAATACCCCTGATTTTAGTCAACCAGCATCTAGCTCTGATGTGGTTAATGATACGATAGTGACGGAAACGATGACAAAACCTCGTTCTAAGCGTTTAACAGATTGCCCTGCTTGTGATGGTATGGTCTCTCGTCGTGCTCATTTTTGCCCACATTGTGGTGAGCCAGATCCTTCACGTCATATGCAGCGAAACCAATGGTTTTCTCGTATTGTGTGGACAATTATTATTGCGGCGGCTGGGTGGTATATTTATACCTCTGTGGTGCCTTTGATTGTTGATCGCCTCAAAGGTTGATGTCTTTAATATCGCCAGCAGCAAGCTAGCGTTAATATTCTGATGTTATTGTATTGCCCCAATAATCGTTGTCGATTATTGGGGTTTTTTATTGATCATTAATGTGTTTTTTGCATGCCACGGGTTTGATTCATTGTACGTGAACCAGCAGTACCATAACTATTTATATCATAGCGATTAGGGGAGTAACCAATACGATAACGGTAACGTCGATCGAGTGGATATAAATTAATGTTATAATTATCAATTAGTTGTTTTATTACCACGTTCATTTCTTTTTGTGGTGTGTTTTTTTCTCTTAAATAGTAATAAAGGTTCTCTGCGCGTTGTTGATTCATTGTGTCCTCCAATAGGAAAGGTTTGCTGATGAGCAATCAGGAATACACAGGAAATTGAGGTTAATAACATTAAAGAGGTTAATGTTGTGTTGGCGTAATTATAATGAATTTTCAGTCAATGATAATGAGGTTAATACTCAAATTACTTTTACGTAATAGTAATAATATATTGGTGATTGCGTTAATCGTGTCGATATTTGAATCTGAGTCATTATTTCTATTGCGAAATGGATCAATACCTTTAACAATAAAACAGTGTTTAAATGTGGTGAATTAGATGTTCAAACAAAGTACTAAAATAAATGTAGTGAGTATCGGTGTCGGGATATTGATTTTACCGTGGCTACCACTGCTTATTAGCCAGCATTCATTATTAAAAATGATAACAGCTGCCATTGGTGGAATTGCGTTTGCATTAGCGTGGGGAATTGGTTTACCTGCGGTTGTCAGTTATGGTGTTGCGATAATTATTTTACTCGCGCCGATGGTATTAGCCTTTTATTGGATAAAACATACACTAACGACCATAGCGAAAAGTTAATTTGGGTCTTTATGATAAAAAACAAGAAGACCAATAGTGATCTTCTTGTTTTAACAGACGATTAATTACGGTTAATTAACAACAAACCTTATGCGCCTTCAAAATGATACGTCATATCTGTGGTATATGTCATTTTAGTGAATAAGGTATTGGTTAATTGGTCTGTCAATGCTAATGCATCTGCAACGGTAGTCTTCTCAAAATCATTGATCAACGTCTGTGCTTTTTTAGGCTGGCGCTTGTAAATTTTAAGGTAATTCTTTTCAAGTTCCCGTTGTTTAGATGCAGTCTGTACTTCAAACTTATGGTAAGCCGTTTGTACGATTGGAGAGAATACTTTCCAATTTGTCATTGCCAATGTTTGCACTTTACGGAATGCCCAATTAGCCGATGCACTGTCTGCTTTATTAGTACCAATGGTTAATGCATGCGGTACTTCCGTCATACCTTGGTAATAAGGTAAGTAAACCCCGAGAGCACTCATGCCGTATGAGATATATTCCACATCACCAATCGCAGTTGGTAAATTAGGACGCACTTGTAATACGTGTGACTCTTGAGTGCGGAATACTGAAATAGGGCGGTAAGCTTCTTTCGGGTTTTGGGTTGCATAAGGGTCGTGTGATGTGCCTTGGTAATGATTACGCAAGCCTTGTTCAACATCGGCAACGCTAAGTTTTCTGGTTGGTTTTAAGAAAACAGGGAAAGTGGTCCCTTGGTCGATCTTGGTGGTTAAACCTTGAGTATACATATGCTGTAACGTCCACACGCGTGGATAGTTATACGTTACGTCGTTAGGTGTATCTTGTGAGTAAGCAGCATGGAAGTTGAAAGGTTTACCTGCTTCAGCTTTGTATAAACCGTGTTGTTCGGCAAAGCTTACTAACGTTGGCGATGCCATATAATTAGGGTTATTCGGTAAGTAAGTGCTTAATCGACCTTGGTTTGCTGAAACAAAGTATTTATCCGCAGGGATTTTCTCTGCCATCCATTGGTGACCGCTGCCACTTTCTAAATACCAAATACCGGTATTATCAACAAATGCAACCCCAAAACCTTCTGCCGCACCTTGAGTTTCAATGATTTTACCAAGTAACTCTACGCCTTCTTTTGCAGAGTGAATACGCGGTAAAATCACATTTTCAATGGCATCTTCACCAATACCCGTTTTAGTGACATACGGATCGGCTTTTAGTGCTTTTGCACCATTATAGATAGTTTCGGTTGCCGACATGCCTACGCCCGCAGAGTTAAAGCCTACTTCGCCCATGCTTTTATTATGAGTATCAAAATCAGACATTGAAGTGTATTGCAATGCGTCTTTAGCGGCTGGGTAACTGAAATTATTTGCGTTACCATGGAAGTCACTTTGCTGCATTTTTTCTGCAGGATGAAAGACAAAATGTTTAGCATTGGTTGCTTGGTAATCTTCATTACGAGCAATAATATAAGAGCCATCCGTTGTTGCTTGATTACCGACTAGAATGGTTGTACAAGCACTTGCAGGTAAAGCAATTACTGCGGTTAATGCTGCTGTTACCGCTGATGCTAAAAAGGTTATTTTTTTCATTTTTTTTAATTAGTTGATGAGATAAGTAACTAGTTATACGGGGAAAATTAACGTCGTTTTGTGAGGAATGTCACTTTTATATATCTATAATAGGTATAATTATTTTTCAGTTTTATTCCTTATTGGGTTTTTATTAATAATAATATGAACGAATCTATCCTGTAGTCGGTGGTTTTATAGCCGTTATGACTCAGGACTGATGAATTATTGAAGTATTCTTCATAAGAAAAATTCACAATAAATATCAGTGATATAATGCCACTTTATAGCAACGAAAGGATTAAGCTAAACCATGAACAATAAAACCGTCATTATCAGTGCGTTTACCGCGCTATTATTATCAAATTCTGCACAAGCCGCTGAATCTTTAGTATTACAACCTGTGAGTGATAGCACTCTTGCGGCACCGTTAATTAAATTTGATGATAGTACCCATTATTTTGTTGGTGTTACGGGGGGAAGCAGTGATATCAGCATGACAGCTGGTACCGTTAATGGCAATAACAACACATTGATCAATCATTTTTCATCGCCTGATGCGGCAGGATTTGTAGGGGCTGATTTGGGTTTCTATACCGCTGGTGGTGCAGGACGTATTTATTACAGCTGGCAAAAAATGAGTGCTCAGTCTGATTTAGATGGCGCTAAGGCGATTGAAACAGATGTGACGTTACATTTATTAAATGCCGATTATATTTTCCGTGCAGGTAAAACCATCAATCCGTTTATTGGTGCGCATTTAGGTTACATGATATCTGACACTAAAGGCGAGGGGTATGGTTCGAATAGTCAGTCAGGTGAAGTGCTTGGTATTCAGGCTGGTGTCGCTTGGCGTATTTCCAATCATATTTCGGCTGAAATTGGGTTACGACATACTGCGACCCAAGGTGAAGATGTTAAACCATGGTCATCAAATAAAGTTGCCTCACAAATAAAAAGTATTTCGACGGGATATGCATCACTGAATTACCGTTTCTAGGGTTATGTTTCAATCATGTATCAAGGTGGCTAGCATTATAATTAATGGGTGCAATGGCCACGTTGAGCCATTTTCTTAGACGGTGAGAAAACTGAAGGTTTACTCACCCGTTTAGCCGCGTATAATGCATCCCCCTAGTAAACGACAACCATTATCAATAAAGGACTTCACCTTGAAGCTATTCGTTAGAGATCTCACTGTAATTGACGCATCTTACTTGTGCCCACAACGGGGAATGGTGGGTGAGAGTTGGATTCTTGATGTGGTGATGTCGGGTGAGTTGAATGAAATGAGCATGGTGCTTGATTTCAGCCGCGTAAAAAAACAAATTAAACAACTTGTTGATCAATATGTTGATCACCGGTTATTGATTCCGACAGCATCAACGGCTATTCAAACCGCTACCACTAAAGCGGAATATATGACAGTTGATTTAGTCAGTGATCAACATGCAATCCACTTACACAGCCCAGAACAAGCATTTTGTTTTATTGATGCAGAAGCTATCACTGTTGAAAGTGTCACTAAACATGTAGAGCAAGTGCTACTTGGTAATTTACCTGCCAATGTACAAGGGCTAGAAATAACCTTACGCCATGAAAACATTGATGGCGCGTTTTATCATTACAGCCATGGTTTGAAAAAACATGATGGTAATTGTCAGCGTATCGCGCACGGACACCGCTCACCGATTGAGTTAGTGGTTAATGGCCAACGTAATGCTGAATTAGAGCAGCAATGGGCACATCGTTGGGAGGATATTTACTTAGGCTCACAAGAAGATGTGATCAGTGTCGGTGAATTAAATTTAAGTGCGGCAGCGGCAAATATTAATGATGAAACCCATTACGGTTTTCGTTATACCGCCCCACAAGGCGAGTTTGAATTAGCGATCACAAAATCAGTGACTGAGATTTTAGCTACCGATACAACGGTAGAATTATTAGCTTCTTATATTGCGGAGCAAATAAAACCCCAATTAGCAACGACTGATAGTTTAGATGTTTTTGCTTACGAAGGTGTGGGTAAAGGTGCGATGGTAACCTTAGGTTAAAGGTTAAAGGCTAACTTTCCGCTTTATAATTGATTAAGCGATAAAAAATAAGCTCAACGTGGTATTTATTTTTAGGAATAATATCAGGTTGGGCTTTTTTTATGGTTAAATTTTCATCAAAAAACAGCAATAGTGAGAGATTTCGCACTAAATCTAGTTATATCACTTAATAG
>SAMEA5043655__coassemble_225_pt1 | contig 10960 bp, 10 predicted proteins | sample SAMEA5043655__metabat2_low_PE_001 | metagenome-assembled genome bin SAMEA5043655 (sample SAMEA5043655) | Gadus morhua
AAGGTAGAAATGGGAGTAACAGCTTTGATTGCAGCGTTGAATGAATTGATCACTCAATAATATTGAGATCATCTGTTGGGTAATTAACGCTATTTTGTTTTCATAACGAAAAAGCCCATTTCATCGTGATGATGAAATGGGCTTTTTTACAATCATTAAACCAATAAGGTTTAGTTCATGCCATATTTCTTTAGTTTCTTACGTAGCGTACCACGGTTGATACCCATCATGGTTGCAGCGCGTGTTTGGTTACCACGAGTGTACTGCATGATAGTGTCTAGTAGTGGTTGTTCAACTTCTGCAAGCACAAGCTCGTACAGATCGTCGACTTCCTGACCATTTAATTGAGCAAGGTAGTTTTTAAGGGATGCCTTCACTGAATCACGTAATGGTTTCTGTGTGATTTGGTCTTGTGAAGTTACAGTTGTAACTGTTAACGCTTCGGAAGTCAGATTTTGTTCGAACATAATTCTGTAAGCTCTTCTAGTATTTATGCAACGTTTTCGAAGTAGCCTTGCAGCGCATCGATTTGCTGTTGAGCATCCTCGAGTGCGTTGAAGGTCCGGCGGAAATCACCTGCTGGTGCATGCTCTTTCAAATACCAAGACACGTGTTTACGTGCAATGCGTAATCCTAGGTAATCACCATAAAATTGGTGAAGTGCCGTAACATGACCCAACATAATTTCGCTGATTTCGTCAATTGACGGTGCAGCGAGGTGTTCACCGGTTGTTAAGTAATGGTGGATTTCTCTAAAAATCCACGGCTTTCCTTGTGCAGGTCGGCCAATCATTAGAGCGTCGGCACCGGTATAATCGAGTACAAAGCGTGCTTTCTCCGGGCTATCGATATCACCGTTAGCGATAACTGGGATTGAGATGGCTTGTTTCACCGCTCTAATGTAGTCATATTCCGCCTCACCTTTGTACATGCAAGCCTTGGTACGTCCATGAAGGGCGAGGGCCTGTATGCCGCATTGTTCGGCGAGTTTGGCTATGTTGACACAGTTTCTGTTGTCCAAGTCCCAGCCAGTACGGGTTTTAAGCGTAACGGGCACATCTACTGCGTCCACCACTGTACGAAGAATGTCTTCGATAAGATTGGGATACTGCAGTAGCGCAGAACCGGCTAATCGTTTATTTACTTTCTTGGCTGGGCATCCCATGTTGATATCGATGATTTGCGCACCGTTTTCAACACTGAATTGCGCAGCTTCGGCCATCAATTTTGGATCAGCACCTGCTATCTGAACCGAACGAATCCCTGATTCACCTTCGTGAACCATGCGATTGAGCGATTTAGACGTCTTCCAGAGATCTGGATTCGACGACATCATCTCGCTAACAGCCATGCCCGCACCGTAGCGAAGGCATAATTCACGAAATGGCCGATCGGTCACACCCGCCATTGGCGCGACTATCAGTTGGTTTTTAAGTTGATATGGACCGATATGCAAAATGTCTCTACCTGACTGTGCCAGTAAGGGCGCGCATTTTACGCATTTTTTACGCTGCTGAAAAGGCCAATAATTGAGCATGATGATTTTGTTTGTCAAAATCGTATGACTTTCAATCAATTGAACCGTTAAATTAATTAAAAATAATCAACAGCAGCAACCTATTACCGTAAATATTATGCTTTATGACCTGAGATACGACACCATTCTTCGCGTGCCATTACTGGATCTAATGTAATTTCATCGCTGTAATAGGTAGCAACATCTTCGGCTTGGCTTTCAAGTACACCAGAGATGGCTAAGTCACCGCCATGTTTCACTAGGCTCTTAATCACGGGTGATAGTTCACGCAATGGGCCAGCGAGAATGTTCGCAACAACGACGTCAGCTTGAATACCTTGTGGTTGATCTTGTGGCAGGTATAGCTCTAGATTGTCTGAAACACCATTGCGTTCAGCGTTATCACGTGAAGCTAAAATAGCTTGTGGATCAATATCAATACCGATCACTTTTGCTGCGCCTAATTTAAGTGCAGCAATGGCTAAAATACCTGAACCACAACCAAAATCGATGATGGTTTTACCAACTAGATCTTGACCGTCTAACCACTCTAGACACAATGATGTGGTTGGGTGAGTACCAGTACCAAATGCTAAACCTGGGTCTAACAATACATTAACGGCATCGGGTTCTGGTGCTTCATGCCAGCTTGGGCAAATCCACAAACGGCGACCAAAACGCATTGGGTGGAAATTATCCATCCACTCACGTTCCCAGTCTTTATCTTCTAACTGCTCGATTTTATAAGCAAAGTCGTCAGCAATTAGTGGGCTGTTTTTTAGCATGTTCAGCACGAAATCCATGTCGGCTTCAGCATCATACAAACCAATCACGTCAGTATCGCCCCATAAACGGGTTTCACCTGGCATCGGCTCGAAAACTGGCGTGTCTTGTGCATCAAGGAAAGTGGCGGATAGAGCACCAGTCTCTTCCATTAGCATATCGCCAATTGCTTCTGCGTTCTCTGCAGTAGCGTTCAGTTTAATTTGAATCCAAGGCATGGTTTATTCGCTTATTTTGTGACTACTTGAACATAGGGGGCGCAGTCTAGCATGAAATTTCACCAATCCCCATTAGCAGATAGCAAACAATCGATAAAAAAAAGAGAGAGCAGGTTGGCTCTCTCTGATTAATGTGTGGCTATGTTAGCGCAATTAACGGTGAAAAATCAGTTAACGTCGGCGATTTTCAATTTATTGGGGCGCGCATAGCTGCCGATAATAAACGCGATCAAACCAATGATTAATGTCGGTACGATGGCATGCATACCCCCCATATCAGGTTTACCTAGCGATAACGCTAAGTAAGTTGTGAGTCCGACAATCATTGATGCAAAAGCGCCGGTTGCTGATGCTTTTTCCCAATACAGTCCCAGTACTAAAGGCCATAGGAATACCGCTTGTAAGCTACCAAAGGCCAATAAGTTGAGCCAGATGATCATATTGGGTGGGTTCATTGCCGCTACAAAAACCAATGCTGAAAAAATAGCCGTTACCCATAATGATAATTTAGGTAACTTGGTTTCAGCTGCTTCACCCTCGGCAATTTTAGGATTGATATAATTAATATATAAATCTTTAAGCAAGGTTGCAGACGCTTGAATTAATTGGGAATCAATCGTCGACATAATGGCTGCCATTGGACCTGCTAAGAAGATCCCTGCAACTGCTGGTGGCAATACTGTCACCATTAAGATTGGCATGATCTGATCAGGACTGGCGATATTTGGCACGATGGCACGGCCTAGCGCACCGGCTAAATGCATACCAAACATTAATAGCGCGACCATAATGGTACTGATCACCATTCCTTTGTGCAGTGAGCGACTGTCTTTGTAGGACATACAACGTACTGCAGCATGGGGCAAGCCGATAACCCCAAAACAGACCAAAATCCAAAAGCTCAACATAAATGGTTGGCTTAAAAAATGGTGAGGGCCATAAGGTGAAACTAATGCTGGATCAATGGAATGCAGCTTAGTGACAAGGGCACCAATACTGCCGCCAGTGTGAACGATCCCGACCAGAAGCGCGATCGTGCCAATGATCATCATGATCCCTTGAATGGTATCGGTCATGACGACCGCTCTAAAGCCACCAATAGTGGTATAGAGCCCAACCGTAATAGCAAATAGCATCAGCCCGTGAGTATAAGATAACCCAGTGACGGTTTGCAGCAAGCGTGCTCCACCAACAAATTGCACTACCATGGTGCCAAAGAAAGCCAGTAGCAGTGATAAGGATGCAAAGATCACCACCCCCTTATGTTGGTAACGCGCATATAAAATATCATTGAGGGTTAACGCATTATGACGTCGAGATTCAATCGCAAATTTTTTACCGAGCACACCCAATGTCAGCCATGCGGCGGGTAATTGGATCATGGCGAGTAATACCCATCCTAGCCCCATTTTATAAGCCGCTCCTGGGCCACCAATAAAGGTGCTGGCGCTGGCATAAGTAGCGGCAAGGGTCATGGCAAGGACAAAGCCACCCATGCTGCGACCACCGACGAGGTATTCAGTAAGGAAGTTACCTTTACTCTGAAAACGGCGGGTATAGAGTGCAACGCCAAAAACAGCGGCTAAATACAGCACCAAAGGAATGATAAGTTGGCTATTCATGTGGTTTATCGTCAGTTATTTCAAGAGGAAGATCGCGGTAAATAAATTTCACCATTAAGGCACATAGAATGGTAAAAACAATTGGACCAATGACACATGACAGCAAAAACCATAATGGGAAACCAAAATAGAGGGTTGGCATGCTGAGGTCATTAATAGCAGGGGCGAAGCCATAGGCGGAAACGTACCACCAAAGAAAATAAGCTAACGCAAGTCCTATCGCCCAGCGCGCTTCTTTATGCGCTTGACGGTAGCGGGCAGAAAGCGTTTTCATGCGGTTTCTCCAGTTGTGATGAGTAAAAGACTGATCAGTGAATTGAAATAATCACTGATAGTGGTTAAAAAAGGGCGCTATTGTGGCAAAAGATAGGGGTTTATGCCATGTCTAGTATCCAGCGTATAAAATGTGCTGTTGTTAAAAATAAAAAAGGCCACCCTTAGGTAGCCTTTTTAACGTTAAATAACGTTATTATTGTAAACCAAGCTTCTTCTCAAGGTAGTGGATGTTAGCGCCACCTTTTTGGAAGTTTTCATCAGCCATGATTTCTTGCTGAAGTGGAATATTGGTTTTAATGCCATCAATGATCATTTCACTTAATGCATTACGCATACGTGAGATTGCCACATCACGGTTTTCACCATACGCGATCAACTTACCAATCATTGAATCGTAGTAAGGCGGTACGGTGTAGCCAGTGTAGATATGAGATTCCCAACGAATACCCATGCCACCCGGTGAGTGGAAACGTGTGATCGTACCAGGGCAAGGAAGGAAACGCTCTGGATCTTCAGCATTAATACGACATTCAACTGCGTGACCGCGAATTTGAATATCTTTTTGGCTAAATGATAACGGTTGACCTGCCGCAATACGTAATTGCTCTTTAATCAGATCAATACCCGTAATCATTTCAGTCACAGGGTGTTCAACTTGAATACGAGTGTTCATTTCAATGAAGTAGAACTCACCGTTTTCATAAAGGAATTCAAAGGTACCTGCGCCACGGTAATTGATTTCAAGACAAGCACGAGTACAACGCTCACCGATGTATTTACGCATTTCTTCGGTAATACCTGGTGCTGGTGCTTCTTCAACTACTTTTTGGTGACGACGTTGCATTGAACAATCGCGTTCACCTAAATGGATTGCGCCACCTTGACCGTCTGCCAGTATTTGTACTTCGATGTGACGAGGGTTTTCAAGGTATTTTTCCATGTAAACCATGTCATTATTAAAGCAAGATTTTGCTTCTGCGCGAGTCATAGCAATCGCTTCAGTCAGTTCATTTTCAGAACGTACTACACGCATACCACGACCACCGCCGCCACCAGATGCTTTAATGATAACTGGGTAACCAATACGTTTAGCGAAAGATTTATTTTTCGCTTCATCGTCATCAAGTGGACCATCAGAACCTGGTACACAAGGGACACCGGCTTTTTTCATCGCGCTGATCGCTGAAACTTTATCGCCCATTAGACGAATAGTTTCTGCTTTCGGGCCAACAAAAATAAAGCCAGAACGTTCTACTTGCTCGGCAAAATCAGCATTTTCAGACAAGAAACCGTAGCCAGGGTGAATCGCTACTGCGCCTGTGATTTCTGCTGCACTGATAATACGAGGAATATTCAGGTAACTGTCGATACCGCGTGCGGGACCAATACACACTGATTCATCTGCTAATAATACGTGTTTAAGATCACGATCTGCGGTTGAGTGAACAGCAACCGTTTTAATACCTAATTCTTTACATGCGCGAAGAATTCGAAGTGCAATTTCACCTCGGTTCGCAATTACTAATTTATCTAACATAGCCAGGAGCCTCGATTACTCGATGATTACAAGCGGTTGGTCGAATTCAATTGCATCGCCTTCTTGAGCAAGAATTGCAACGATCTTACCTGCTTTGTCTGCTTGAATTTGGTTCATCATCTTCATTGCTTCAACGATACATAGGGTATCGCCAATGTTGACTGATTGACCTACTTCAGCAAAGTTCTTTGCTTCAGGGCTTGGTGCGCGGTAGAAAGTACCAACCATTGGAGAAAGAATTTGATGACCAGCAGCAACAGCAGGTGCTACGGGTGCTTGGAATGCTGCGGGTGCTTCCACTACAGGTGCTGCTTGAACAGGTGCAGCCATAGGGGCAACAGCATATTGTTGTGGCATTGCCTGTACAGGTACATTACGACTGATTCGAACAGATTCTTCACCTTCAGAAATCTCTAGCTCTGCAATACCAGATTCTTCAACCAGTTCAATTAGCTTCTTAATTTTACGAATATCCATTATTTTTCTCTTTATATATTGTTCAGTTAGCTATCTGCATGCAGGCGATTAGCCGCTGCCTGTAGGGCGAATTCATAACCGTCAGGGCCGAGGCCGCAAATCACTCCTACCGCTTTATCCGATAAGTAAGAATGATGACGAAAAGGTTCACGTGCGTGAACGTTAGATAAATGTACTTCAATAAACGGAATAGCAACCCCAAGTAAGGCATCACGAATAGCAACACTAGTGTGAGTGAAGGCTGCTGGGTTTATAATAATGAAATCCACGTTAGCATAGGCTTGGTGAATCGCATCAATCAACTCATGTTCCGCATTTGATTGAATGTGTTCTAATGTTACGCCGAGATCGACGGCTTTCATTGTTAATTGATGGACCAATTGCGTGAGTGTTTGTTGGCCATAATGATCCGGCTCACGTAAACCGAGTAAATTTAGGTTAGGTCCATTTATAAGTAAAATTCGTTTAACGGTCGGCATCTTGAGGTCTCATTAGTTATTTATGAGGTTAAACTCGAACAACTTGTAGCTATCTACAAGTTGACTTCCATGTGTCCGTTTTTTACTGCTAAACATTAATTGTGAACCAATTATAGAGAATTCAACGCAAATCGCAGCAAAATACTGGTCTAATCACCACTTTTTACGCGAACAGGTGTAAGCCGTTGTAAGAATGTTAGCGAATGTGAATGTGCTCATCCTACGTTAATGTAGCGTAACTAAGTGCAAGAATTTAGTAATAAAACTGTGTTTTTGTTAGTCATTACTATGCAGTGATAATAGGGCTAAAAAAAAGAAAATTTATAGGGTTGTTTCATGGTGTTATTTCAATAAATATTATCAATATCGAACCGGTTAACACGATATTTTAGCGTTAACTAGCTTATCCTAAGCTGAATTAGTTTTAAATTATCATTAATGATGATGTAAAAAAAGACCGCTTGTTGCGGTCTTTTTGGTTCCGTTTTATTGTTTTTTTAAATTGTTAATTAGCTTCAAAGTAATTGTTGTTTTTCTGCAATCAGTTTATCAACCACACTAGGATCTGCCAGTGTCGATGTATCACCCAAGGAGTCGGTATCGCCTGTGGCTATTTTGCGAAGAATACGACGCATAATTTTACCTGAACGGGTCTTCGGTAATGCATCAGTCCAGTGAAGGAAATCAGGGGTTGCAATGGGACCTATTTCTTTACGTACCCAATCTTTCACTTGCTTATGTAATTCTGCGCTTGGAAATTCACCGTCATTAAGGGTGATATAGGCGTAAATGGCTTGGCCTTTGATGGCATGTGGTACACCGACTATCGCCGCTTCGGCTATTTTATCAAATGCCACTAACGCTGATTCAATTTCAGCGGTGCCCATGCGGTGACCGGAAATATTCAATACGTCATCAACGCGACCAGTGATCCAGTAGTAACCATCTTCGTCACGACGGGCACCATCGCCAGTAAAATACATACCAGGGAAAGTGGAGAAGTAGGTTTGCTCGAAACGTTCGTGATCGCCCCATAGAGTACGCATTTGTCCCGGCCATGAATCGGTCATGACTAAGTTACCATCCGTTGCGCCGTCTAAGATGTTACCGATATTATCAACCAACGCAGGTTGCACACCAAAAAATGGTCGAGTTGCTGAACCGGGCTTGAGTGCTGTTGCGCCAGGAAGTGGGGTGATAAGAATCCCACCTGTTTCTGTTTGCCACCACGTATCGACAATGGGGCAGTGACTATTGCCTATGGTGCGGTGATACCATTCCCATGCTTCAGGGTTAATCGGCTCGCCTACCGAGCCCATGATACGTAATGATGAACGGTTGGTGCCTGCGATAGCTTCATCACCTTTCGCCATTAATGCACGAATCGCGGTTGGGGCAGTGTAGAGAATATTGACTTGATGTTTATCAACCACTTCGCTCATACGACTGGTCGATGGATAGTTTGGTACCCCTTCAAACAATACTGTGGTTGCTCCATTGGCTAATGGCCCATAAACGAGATAACTGTGACCGGTGATCCAACCCACATCGGCGGTACACCAGTAAACATCCCCTGGTTGATAATCGAAGACATATTTAAAGGTCATTGTCGCATAAACCAGATACCCACCAGTGGTATGTAATACGCCTTTAGGTTTGCCCGTTGAGCCGGAGGTGTAGAGGATAAACAGTGGATCTTCTGCGTTCATTGGCTCTGGTGCGCAATGGTTAGAAGCGACTGCTGTTATTTGGTGCCACCATACATCGCGTTCACTATGCCATTCTACATTGCCGCCAGTGCGTTTAAATACCACTACTTTTTCAATACTGGTGACGAGTGGGTTAGCGAGTGCATCATCAACGTTTTGCTTTAAAGGTACAGCACGACCACCACGAACACCTTCATCTGCGGTGATCACAACTTTTGCTTTGGAATCAATAATTCGGCCAGCAAGAGCCTCGGGGGAGAACCCCCCAAATACGATGGTGTGTACTGCGCCAATACGGGTACACGCTAGCATTGCAATAGCGGCTTCTGCGACCATTGGCATGTAAAGACACACTACATCGCCTTTACGCACCCCTTGGCTTTTGAGGGCGTTGGAAAATTGACATACTTGTTGATGAAGATCGTTATAAGTTAGGGTTGCATCGTCATTAGGATCATCGCCTTCCCAAATAATCGCCGCTTGATCGCCCCGATCAGCAAGATGACGATCAATACAGTTAGCAGAGACATTAAGCTCACCATCTTCAAACCATTTAATACTGACATGGCCACTATCAAATGAGGTGTTTTTCACTTTAGTGTAAGGAGTGATCCAATCAAGGATTTGTCCATGCTGACGCCAGAAACCTTGAGGATTTATGGTTGATTGTTGGTACATCTCACGATATTGGTCATCATTAATATGGGCATTGGTGGCAATTGCACTATCGACCGGATAAATATGAACCTCACTCATCCTTGTTCTCCTTGAGTTCTTTCCCTGCGTGGGTATTGATGTCTGTAATATCTAACAAACAATGGTTTAGACGGTATTAGCAGTTAAAGTGGAGGATTATGTGATTATCGACAATTAGACTTTAGGATGAGATCGGAGCATAAAGTGGTGTGTTTTGCATGTTGCATAAAGGTTACATTTTGTTTTGTGCGCTGTCTTATTTGTTAACAGTGATTTTATTGGAAAATAGAGTGTGACAATGATCGCAACTAGCTTGCAAAGATGTGTTATTTACGAGTAAAAATGACCTAACTATTACGGGGTAGTGGTTGATTTACGGCATAATAGCTTAGTTTTTCATCTACCACATTTTGAGATCTATTATGTTTAAAAGTAAGCCTTATGGCTGGACATCCCAATATTTATTGGGATTTTTCTTTTCTTATGGGGTGTATTTACCCTTTTGGGCGATTTGGTTTAAACATGTAGGGGTTGATGACTCTGATATTGGATTGCTATTAGGGTTAGGTTTCGCTGTGCGCTGTATTGCTAATCTGGTGATCACGCCACGGATTCATAAAGTTGAACATTTAATTCCAGCACTGCGTGGTTTTACATTACTTGGGCTGGTGGCGTGTATTATTTATATTGTCTGCGGTGGAAATTTATTGGCATTGGCGGCAGTAACCGTTTTATTTAATTTATCTGCTGGGCCAATTGTGCCAATTTCAGATGCCATTACTAACCATTATGCTAAAGAAGGCCATTTAGATTATGGTCGCACTCGTTTATGGGGTTCAATTGCGTTTATTGCTGGCTCGACTGTGGTTGGTTTATGTGCTCAGCGTTATGGCGCAGATATTATTCCGTGGGTGGCGTTAGCAGGTTTAGGCTTTGCACAAATAATGGCAGCCCGTAACCCAGTCGTGATGCCAGTTGATGTTAATAGCCACCAACAAGCTCGCCCAGCATTAATGCATATTTTACGCGATAGCTCAGTCATTAAATTAATGTTAATTGCGGCACTGTTGCAGGGCAGTCATGCCGCATATTATGGCTTTAGCTCAATTTATTGGCAAAAAATTGGCTTTGATGAATCCATGATTGGTTATTTATGGAGTTTCAGTGTTGCCGCAGAAGTAGGGATGTTCCTAGTAAGTAAGCGCTTATTTGCTAATTGGTCGATTAACAACATGTTCCGTTTAGCCGCTGTGGGTGTGTTAGTGCGTTGGGGATTAACCGCGACCATTACTGATCAATGGGCAATGTTTGCGGTGCAGTCATTGCACAGCGTGACATTTGCTGCGGCTCACTTGGCAGCTATTCGTTATATTGAGCGTTCACCAAGCAATCATATGGTGGCTCTGCAGTCGTTGTATAACGCGATTCCGTTAGGTGCTGTAATGGCAATTTTAACGTCAATCAGTGGTTGGGTTTATGGCGATTGGGGCGCGGATGTGTTCTGGGTTATGGCGGTGATGGCTGTGCCCGTGTTCTTTATTCGTTTACCGTTACCGGGTAAGCAACCACAGTCGTTAACGCCACAAATAAATAACATAATAATAACGGTGATATGAAGCGTACCTATTTAACGGGTACGCTTTTTTT
>SAMEA5043655__coassemble_226_pt1 | contig 10946 bp, 10 predicted proteins | sample SAMEA5043655__metabat2_low_PE_001 | metagenome-assembled genome bin SAMEA5043655 (sample SAMEA5043655) | Gadus morhua
GAGTGATCAATTCATTCAACGCTGCAATCAAAGCTGTTACTCCCATTTCTACCTTGCTACGTGGGCAGCCGACATTTAAACGTACATATCCTGTACCTTCGATGCCATACGTATCACCACGCATGATCGCGACCCGATGATCATTAATCAATACTCGCTGTAAGGCATCCATATCAACATTGAGTGGGTTTAAATCAATCCAGGCTAAATAAGTCCCCTGCGGCACTTGATAGTGTAATTCAGGAAAAGCCTGATTTAATTGTTCAGCAACATAATTCAAATTAGCGTGCAGATACTCTTTAAGACAATCAAGCCACTCTTCCCCTTCATTATAAGCAGCGATATGACCAATCACCCCAAGAATAGAGGGTGATGACAGTCCATGAGCGGCTTTGAGCTGTGTTAAGTACCCATCACGCAGACTCTCATCAGCAATCACAGCATACGCACCTGTCAGCGCAGGAATATTAAACGATTTAGAGGCTGAAGAAACCAATGCCCATTGCTGATCAACCGCGACTTGTGGCCAAGGAATATAATCACTAAAAGCAATGTCCATATGAATATCATCGGAAATGACGTTAACGTTATGGTGCTGACAAATCTGCGCCATACGCGTTAATTCATCACGGGTCCATACTCGCCCTGTTGGATTTTGGGGGCTACACAATAACAACACCTTGCACTCAATACGCGCCGCTTGCGCTTCAAACTGTGGCCAGTCAATCTCATAACTGCCCGTATCGGTTTTCAATAGTGGGCTGGTTAGCAACTGGCGTTGATTAGCATTAAGCATATTGGCAAACGCATCATAAGCTGGAGTATGAACTAATACGCCATCACCCACTTCAGTCCATAATTGTACTAACTGCGAAATGATATAAATCACTGACGGCCCGTAAACGATACTATGGCTATCAAGCTCAGTGTGATAACGACGCTTAAACCAACCACAGATCGCCAATTTAAAATCATCGTGATTCCAGCGACTATAACCAAATACTGAATGCTCTAATCGCGTCGCTAGCGCCTTTTGAATACAGGGCGCCACCGCAAAATCCATATCTGAAATCGTAAATGGCAATAAATCATCACAACCAAAACGATCTGCAACATAATCCCACTGAGTGCAATAAGTACCGTAACGATTTACTGGAACAGAGAAATCAAACATAACAACCTCGCAGGCAATCGAGCCTAAACAATAAAAATACAATAAAAAAGCGGAGCCTTAAGCTCCGCGGTTTAAATTATGCGCCAGCGGGTAGCAAGCCTTGTATTTCGTTTTTCACCATATGAACTTGAGGTCCAATCACCACTTGTAGATTATGCGCATCAAGTTTGACCACCCCTAAGGCACCATTGGCTTTTAACACAGCATCATTGACTAAACTCATGTCATTGACTGACAGACGTAAACGGGTAATACAATTATCAAGTGAGACTAAATTATCCGCACCGCCTAATGCCGCTAAAATAATATCGCCTTTATAACCCGTTGTTTTCTCACCCGTCACCGCAAAGGCTAATGCTTCTTTGGTTTCAACTTCACGCCCTGGTGTTTTGAGGTTAAAGCGAGTGATCGCAAATCGGAACACGCTGTAATAAACCACAAACCATACCGCAGCCACCATTGGTACTAAATACCACTTGGTTGCTGTGCCTTGTAATACACCAAAGATCAAGAAGTCGATAATATTGCCATCGGTATTACCAATGGTAACGCCTAATAAGCCCATAACCATAAAGCCCACACCCGTTAAAATGGCATGTACCACATATAGCGCTGGTGCTACAAACAAGAACAAGAATTCTAATGGCTCAGTGATACCACCGATAATACAAGCGATCACACCTGATAATAATAACGCTTTCACCTTGCCGCGATTTTCAAGACGCGCACAATGATACATCGCTAACGCAGCGCCCGGTAAACCACCTAAGAACACTGGCATTTTACCTTGAGATAAAAATGCTGTCGCAGAGCCAGAGAACCCTTGAGAGGTTGGGCAGGCTAACTCAGAATAGAAAATATTAAGTGCACCACTAACCGTTTTACCACACACTTCTAACGAACCACCAGCCTCAGTAAAACGTACCAATGCAACTAAAACATGGTGTAAACCAAACGGTAATAATAAGCGCTCACCAGTACCAAATAAGAATGGACCAAACGGACCGGCATGAGAAATCAGGTTACCAATACCAGCAATGCCCATCGCAAAATATGGCCACACCACAGGAACAACTAAACCCACCACGCCTAAAACTAGCGTTGAAATAATAGGTACAAAACGTGCGCCACCAAAGAAAGCTAATGCATCGGGCATTTTATAGGTGTAAAAGCGCGCATGCAGTTTAGCGACAATAATACCGACAATTACAGCCCCTAAAATACCGGTATCAATTGACTCAACCCCAAGAATTAACTTAACCCCATATGCTTTTTCTTCGGTGGAATTTCCAATAACGCCAGCAACGGTTAAATAGAAATTAATCGACAAGTTTAAAGCGGCGTAACCAACAAAACCTGCAAACGCCGCCACCCCTTTTTCTTCCCGCGCCAATCCTAATGGAATCGCAACAGCAAACATAATCGGCAGATAAATAAAGGCCACTAAGCCAATTTTAGTCATCCACATGAACAACAATTGTAAAAGGGTATTATCTAAAAAGGGGATGCTTTCTTTAACAGCGGCACTCGATAGTGAACTACCAATGCCCAATAAAATGCCCGAGAACGCTAATAAAGCGACCGGGAGCATGAAGGTTTTGCCTAAGCTTTGAAAAAATTCCCAGAGGGTCGTTTTAGGTGCAGATTTAGCCATAATGAGTCACTCACTAACGAGACATTCAACATCGATAATAAAGAGGTAAATCGTTTTAGCTCTTTATTGAAAAAAAACGTCGACAAAAATGAGCTCAAGACTTCGGTCAACGCTTTTGATAAATTACGTAGCAAATGATAAAACGTTTTACCTATTTTTATCGCTAGCAAGATCACGGAAATATAGCGAGTTAGCACCCATTTCCAAATTTGTGATCCTGTTACAATAATTGCCACCAAGATAACGTTTTTAAATGCAACCGCACGAATAGGAGCCATTCACTGATGACGAGTAAGACACCCAAAATAAAAATTACTGATGTCGCAGCCTACGCTGATGTCTCTGTGTCTACCGTCTCGTTAGTACTCAGTAATAAAGGCCGAATATCCACCGCAACCATTGATAAAGTTAATCAAGCTGTTGCTGAATTAGGCTATGTTCGCAATACTGCAGCGGCTAATCTACGTACCTCCCATTCCAATTTAATTGGCTTAGTCTTAAGCGACATTACTGATCCGTTTTATACTGAGATTACCGCAGGTATTAGTGAGGAATTAGAACAACAAGGTTATTTGTTATTTTTGGCTCAATCGAATCACAGTCCACAAAAATTAATCCAATGTGTGCAATCAATGATCCAACAAGGTGTCGCCGGCATTGCTTTTAGTCCGGTAAGAGAAGCGACGGCAACGGTTATTGCAATGGCACAACAAGCGGGGATCCCTGCGGTTTGCTTAGCGCGTGCAGCAATGAATAATGAGGTTGATTATATTGGCCCAGATAATCATCAAGCTGCCGTTCTTGCCACTCAACATTTCATTGAGCAAGGTCACCGCCATATTGCTTATATCGGCGGCTCGGGTGAGTCATTAACACGTGCGGAACGGTTAGGCGGCTTTGGGAGTACTTTGATTCAATACGGATTACCCTTTAAAAATGAATGGATCATTGAAACCAACAATCAACAACAACATGCCGCAACAACAGTGCAGCAATTATTAACTCAACATCCAAAGATAACAGCCATTTTATGTCATAGCCCAACGGTGGCATTAGGGGCTATATATGGGGTAAAACGAAGCGGAAAAAGTGTTGGGAAAGATAACTATATTGATCAACAAGTGGCGATCATTAGCTTTGATGATATTGCAGAAGCCACATTAATTCAGCCATCACTGACCGTTGTAAGCTCGCCAGTAAGAGAAATTGGCCAACAAGCAGGTAAGCGCTTACTTTCAAAAATGAATAACAATAATAATGACATTCAACATTTAATTCTCGCACCACAACTTATCTGTCGTGATTCGGCCTAAATCATAGCCAATAAAAAAGCTTCGTCGTAACGAAGCTTTTTTACTGACCAATCAACTTAGGTAACTTATAGGTAGTCACATAAGTAAGCAGTGGTTTTGGTAACTTTTACGTGGAATGCGCTATCACCTGGGACTTCAAAATCATCACCAGCACCATAAGTTTCCCAATCGACATGACCCGGTAATTTTACGGTAAGTTCGCCTTTTACGACTGTCATACGCTCAGGGGCAGCGGTCGAAAAGGTATATTCACCCGCAACCATCACACCAACACTGGCATGATCACCTGCAGATTCAAAGCCAACAGATTTTACTTGGCCATCAAAATATTCATTCACTTTTAACATTGAATTTCCTTATTGCTAAACGGGTAAAGCAAATTTTCGAAGCCCTGAAACTATCACAATTTCAAATGAACCACTAACGAAAAATAGTTGTCAAAAATATGACGAACTAACCTGATTTTGACTTGGATCATGATAAAAAAACGCTACACTAACGCCAACCATTATTTGTTGGAATCATTAACATTGAAAAAGATAACTATTGTAGCCATCATGTTTAGCCTTTTTGTAATTGCAGGTTGTTCAAGCCAAAACAAACAAGATATGAAACAAGGCTTGACGGAAGTCGGTCATGCTACCAGAGATGCAACCACAGCAACGGGTCACTTCTTTCGTGATACCACCAAAGATGTGATTGAAAATGTCAAAGATGCCACTAATAATTAATCATCACAATGACACTGTCCTGAACTACAAGGCTCGGGTTTTACTGCTGGGTTCGCCATATCATCGCTGTCATTCAGTGCCCCTAGAATCGAGCAATGACTAGCATCATCATTACGATGACCACAACAAGCATCATTGATTTTTTTTAATGCGCCTCGAATCCGTTGTAGTTCAGCGATTTTAGTATCAACTTCATCTAATTTCGCTTGCGTGATTGCTTTTACTTCAGCGCAACTGTGAAGGCTTGCCTCAAGTCGAATATCTAATAACTCACAAATTTCACCAAGGCTCAAGCCTATCGCTTTAGCACGTAAAATAAATTTAACCCGCGATAAATCACCCTCACTGTAAAGACGATAACCACTGTCACTACGGCCTGCGGGTTCAATCAAACCATTCTTTTCATAAAAACGTAATGTATCACTGCTGACATTACATAATTTTGCTAATTGTCCAATTAAATACATTCAAACGCCCTTTTGCTTAACCCGCTATTTCAGTGTCAACCCTAAATAGCAAACGTTTGCGCAATGCTAATATTCATGTAGAATGAGCACTAGATTGATACGTATCGTTCACTACTTCTTGGCTTTGCTCGATTTTAGCCGAGGATATTTCCCAACGCCAATCTAATCCTATCTAAGCTTGGCGTTGGAAAATATCCTATTCACTGTGTATTAGAGAGATGGTAGCAATGGAAAACGTTCGTCCTATTCGCCGTGCGCTGCTTAGCGTATCCGACAAAACAGGTATTGTTGAATTCGCTCACGCCCTCGCCAACCGCGGCGTAGAAATTTTATCTACAGGTGGCACCGCGCGTTTACTTGCAGAACAAAACATTCAAGTCACTGAAGTTTCTGACTACACCGGTTTTCCTGAAATGATGGATGGTCGTGTCAAAACCCTTCACCCTAAAGTACACGGTGGCGTTTTAGGCCGTCGAGGTATTGATGATGCAATTATGGCACAACACGGTATTAACCCAATTGATATGGTGGTGGTTAACCTGTACCCATTTGCAGAAACCGTTGCGAATCCCAATTGTCGTTTAGAAGATGCGGTCGAAAATATTGATATCGGTGGTCCAACAATGGTGCGTTCAGCGGCTAAAAACCATAAAGATGTCACAATTGTGGTTAATGCCCATGATTATGATCGCGTTCTTACCGAAATGAGTGCCAATGATGGCTCATTAAGCCATGCAACTCGCTTTGATTTAGCCATCTCAGCCTTTGAGCATACTGCTGCCTACGACGGAATGATTGCGAATTACTTTGGAACTATGGTGCCATCTTACGGTGCTTCTCTGCTTGATGACGAAGCGCAACAAGCCGATGCCGAATCAAAATTCCCACGTACTTTTAATCAACAGTTCGAGAAAAAACAAGACATGCGCTACGGTGAGAACAGCCACCAAGCCGCTGCATTCTATGTTGAAGCGAATCCACAAGAAGCATCCGTGGCAACTGCAACTCAACTACAAGGCAAAGCACTGTCTTACAATAATATTGCAGATACTGACGCGGCCCTTGAGTGCGTCAAAGAATTTGACCTTCCTGCTTGTGTGATTGTTAAGCACGCGAACCCTTGTGGGGTTGCGCTCGGTGACAATCTCCTTGAAGCTTATGATCGCGCTTACAAAACCGATCCAACCTCTGCCTTTGGTGGCATCATTGCTTTTAACCGCGAACTGGACGCAGCGACCGCACAAGCGATTGTTGATCGTCAATTTGTTGAAGTGATCATTGCACCTAAAGTCTCTCCACAAGCAACCGCAATTATCGCTGCTAAGAAAAACCTGCGTTTACTTGAATGTGGTGAATGGTCAACTAAAACCACTGGCTTTGATGTTAAGCGTGTTAATGGTGGTTTACTGGTTCAAGATCGTGACCAAGGCATGGTATCAGTTGATGATCTCACCGTGGTCTCACAACGCCAACCAACGACTGATGAGTTACGTGATGCACTCTTCTGCTGGAAAGTGGCTAAATACGTTAAATCAAACGCGATTGTGTATGCTAAAGGTAATATGACTATCGGCGTCGGAGCGGGTCAAATGAGCCGTGTATATTCTGCCAAAATCGCCGGTATTAAAGCCGCGGATGAAAATCTTGAAGTCGCTGGTAGCGTAATGGCATCCGATGCTTTCTTCCCGTTCCGTGATGGTATTGATGCCGCAGCAGAAGCGGGCATTACCTGTGTAATTCAACCTGGCGGTTCGATGCGTGACGATGAAGTCATTGCAGCTGCTAATGAACACGGCATGGCAATGGTGTTTACAGGTATGCGTCACTTCCGTCACTAAGTTGTTATCACTTTAGTGAAAAAGCAATGTCGATTTAGTCTCTGCTCTTATTGTAAAGAGTAGGGATTTTTAAGTATTTAGCGTAAAGCAATAAGGATTAACGATGAAAGTACTGATCATTGGTAACGGTGGCCGTGAACACGCACTGGGTTGGAAAGTCGCACAAAATCCAACGGTAGAAAAAATCTTCATCGCCCCTGGCAATGCTGGCACTGCACTTGAACCAAAATTAGAAAATGTCGATATTAGCGTTGAGAATATTAGTGGTTTAGTTGCGTTTGCGCAGAACAATCACATCGAACTGACGATTGTTGGCCCAGAAGTACCATTAGTCATTGGTGTGGTTGATGCCTTTCGTGCTGCAGGATTAGCCATTTTTGGTCCCACCCAAGCGGCTGCGCAACTTGAAGGTTCTAAAGCGTTCACTAAAGATTTTTTAGCTCGCCACAATATTCCAACGGCCGATTACCAAAACTTTACTGAAATCGAACCCGCCTTAGCTTACCTTAAACAAAAAGGCGCACCGATTGTGGTCAAAGCCGATGGCTTAGCTGCAGGTAAAGGCGTGATTGTTGCGATGACAGAACAAGAAGCAGAAGCGGCAGTACGCGATATGCTGGCTGGCAATGCGTTTGGTGAAGCGGGACATCGGGTGGTGATTGAAGAGTTTCTTGATGGTGAAGAAGCGAGTTTTATTGTCATGGTTGATGGTAAGAACGTCTTACCAATGGCCACCAGCCAAGATCATAAACGGGTTGGCAATGCTGACACTGGCCCTAACACTGGCGGCATGGGTGCTTACTCTCCAGCCCCTGTTGTAACTCAAGCAATTCATGATCGCGTGATGAAAGAAGTGATCTATCCTACCGTTGAAGGCATGGCTGCAGAAGGCGCGCCGTATACCGGTTTTCTTTATGCTGGCTTGATGGTGATGGCTGACGGCACACCCAAAGTAATTGAATATAACTGCCGTTTTGGCGATCCAGAAACGCAACCTATTATGCTACGAATGCAATCAGATTTAGTTGAGCTGTGTTTAGCGGCGATTGATGGCAAGCTTGATAGCGTTGAATCAAAATGGGATCCACGCGCTGCTATCGGGATCGTACTGGCGGCTGGCGGCTATCCTGCCGATTACCACAAAGGCGATATTATTAGTGGCTTGCCTCAGCAAGAGCAAGCCGGAGAAAAAATCTTCCATGCAGGTACCACCAATAATATCCACGGTGATGTAGTGACTAATGGTGGTCGTGTGTTATGTGCCACAGCGATGGGTGATACCGTATTAGCCGCTCAACAACGTGCTTATACGTTAGCGCAGCAAATATCATGGAATGGCATGTTCCACCGTGATGATATTGGCTACCGTGCGATTGCTCGCGAACAGTAACCTCTTTTATCCATAACTGAAAAACGCGCTCATCAGGCGCGTTTTTTTGTTTGTAGCTCTCAATATTATTACTTTTTCAATAAATTCGGTGCTACCAAACATTGCTGCTGTGGTCGTTGCAATAAAATATCATCAACCTTTAATTGCTGTTCGTTCAACTGGCCACTGACCGCCATATACCCTTGGCCGGATAATTTTTCAGCCGTGGACTCAACAACCACTTCCACCGCTCGTTGCTGCTGACAAGGAATAAACTGCTGCTGTTGCCAGTGCCCTTGCACCCACGTTTGCTGCCGATGAGAGAGCTGTTCCACCTTCATCGCTAATCCCACTGCCTGCTGACGTAATTTGGCAATTTCAACATTGGTTAACGGCACAATAGTTTGCCCTTGTTGATAACGCTGAAATACCGCTAAACCATCGCTATCAAACCGTAATTGCAATTGAAATGGTGTAAGGGAACCATCAATTCGTTGCTGCCCTTGTTGAGAGAGCTCAAACAGCTTTCCTGAGCGCCAGCGATAGCTAGCCTGATATTGCCCTTGATTTAGGGTGAACACTCGCTCATTGAGCGTTATAGGCTGATTAGGACGGAAGGTATACCAATAAAAATGAGGACCATCAGCGGCTGCTTGAGCAACAGTGACAGTTTTTGGCGCAATTACTGCATTTTCAGCCATGTCGCTTGCCGCACAGCCTGTGAGTAAAAATGCAACCGCCAGAGAAAGCGTTATACGATTCATAAAAAAACGCCAGAAGCTAATGCATTCTGGCGCTATTTTTAATTACTTTAGCGCGTCTTTAAGTGCTTTGCCAGATACGAACGCTGGAACGTTAGCAGCGGCAATTTGAATTTCCGCACCCGTTTGTGGGTTACGGCCAGTGCGTGCGGCACGATGATTTACTTTAAATGTACCAAAGCCAATTAGTTGAACCTGGTCGCCATCTTTAAGCGCATCAGTAACGCCTTCAAGAGTAGCTTCCAATGCTAATTTTGCTTGTGCTTTAGACAAATCTGCTTTTTCTGCGATCAGGTCAATCAGTTGGGTCTTGTTCATTAGGTTTCCCTTCTAAGGTTTTGGGCTTAATACCGCCCAACTCTAATTCATAAGAAGCCTGTGTGGCAAAGGTTTGTCGGCTTTTATCTGTCTAAATGGAGACTCTTTAACCATAAACTGAGCTAAAGTTCACAAAATGTTACTAATAACATTCAAAAAAGAGTTGTTTTTATTTCCACTCGCCCCGATTAATATAGCCGAAATTCGCTGATTAATTGACAGGTTGATATGGTACTGCTTACGATTTACATCTCTGTAGCTATAGGGGTGTCGTTTATTTGTTCCGTTTTAGAAGCGGTTTTATTGAGTATTTCGCCGGGATATATCGGCACTTTACGTCAACAAAACCACCCCGCGGCAGCTAAACTCGCCGCACTCAAAAATAATATAGATCGACCCTTAGCCTCAATTCTAACCCTTAACACTGTTGCGCATACCGTCGGTGCAGCAACAGCAGGCGCACAAGCAACAGTCGTATTTGGTAGTGAATGGTTGGGTGTATTCTCAGGTGCATTAACCGTTGGTATTTTATTACTGTCAGAAATCATTCCAAAAACAATCGGGGCAACTTATTGGCGTCAATTAGCACCAACCAGTGCCATCATATTACGTTGGATGGTGATCTTATTAATGCCATTGGTATGGGTTTCAGAACAAATAACCCGTCGTCTTGCTCACGGCCACGTCCAACCAAAACTACGAGATGAATTATCGGCCATGGCAATGTTGGCCCATGAATCAGGTGAATTGGGTGCTGGCGAATCTAAAATCCTCACCAACTTACTGCAATTTAAAGATGTGAGTGTCACTAAGATTATGACGCCACGTCCGGTATTATTCCGTGTTAATGCCGAGCAAACCATCAACGAATTTTTAGCAAAACATAAAACGAGTCCATTTTCACGTCCATTAGTGTTCAGTGAGCAAAGCGATAATATCGTCGGCTTTGTACACCGCTTAGAACTGTTTGCAGAAAGCCAAGCAGGCAAAGGTGGTCAAGAACTCGGTGCACTGATGCGTCCATTGCCTGTCATTATGAACAATGTAAGCGTACCAAAGGCATTTGAACGTTTAATGCAAGAACGCTCACAATTAATTCTTATTGTTGATGAGTACGGTACGGTACAAGGCCTTGTCACTCTGGAAGATATTTTTGAAAGTCTTGTTGGCGAAGAAATTGTTGATGAAGCCGATAAGAATACCGACATGCAGCAACTCGCTTACCAACGTTGGGATAAGTGGAAGAAAAAACACAAAATGATCGAAAATAATGATGACGACATGTAATTAACACCATTATTTACCGTGACTGACTAGATAC
>SAMEA5043655__coassemble_230_pt1 | contig 10831 bp, 8 predicted proteins | sample SAMEA5043655__metabat2_low_PE_001 | metagenome-assembled genome bin SAMEA5043655 (sample SAMEA5043655) | Gadus morhua
AATAACAAAAATATGACTCGCAGTCTCATCTATAACATCGAGTGATAAATAAATAACACAACAAGTGATAAAATTATCGTTAAATAACCCCATACAGAATAAGTTGAGAGACAACATGACTGAATTTGAAAAGATGTTGGCAGGCAAAGACTTTGATGCGGGCTCAGATTGTATTGAACGTATTCGTCAACATGCTTTAAATCTATTGCAGACTATTAACCAAAATACAGATGACTCTCAACGTAATGAGCTATTTCAACAGTTAATGGGCACTATTTCACCATCAAGTATTGTGCGCTCACCATTTTATTGTGAGTTTGGTAAAACGATCTCGATTGGAGAAAATACTTACATCAACATGAATGTCACCATGTTAGATGGTGCTAAAATTACGATTGGTAACAATGTTTTAATTGGCCCAAATACACAATTTTACTGTGCTAGTCATGACTTAAACTATCGCAATCGCCGCAACTGGGCAGCTATCTGGGATTCGATTACAATTGAAAATGATGTATGGGTGGGTGGCAATGTGGTGATCAACCAAGGTGTAACCATTGGCGCGCGCTCAGTGATTGCGGCTAACTCGGTGGTTAATTGCGATGTACCACCGGATTCTCTTTATGGTGGTACACCAGCGAAATTAATCAGAGTGATTCACGAAAACTAATAACCTACCTGCGTTTTCTAAGAATATTAGCAGATCTGATTCACTATAAGGTTTTAAGTATCGTAATACTGCCACTATAAGCGGTATTTAATATCAAATGCTTTTATTCAGCTAAAAATGGCATAAATGTTCGCAACAATAAAACAAAAAAAACACCCAAACCTAAAATAATATATGAATTTTGCTTAAACTGTTCTCGATAACGATCAACGATAAAAACACGAACATATAGAAAAATAATACTCACCATTAAGAGTATTGGAATTTCAATCAGATGGCTCAAACTTTGATGTCCATATCCAACAGAAGCCAAGAAAGTCCAAACCAATAGCAATACTATAGGTAAACAAATATCACTCCAATAAAGCGCATTCCTTCTTTTCGCATAAACCCAAGCTAAAGACGCTAAACTTGCATAACCAAACAAAATCAAACCAAAAATCAATAAACCGTCAATAACTAACACCTCTGAAAAACACCTGTAATTCGCACTTCAAGTATCTATTCATACCCAAAGTACCAATTGCGTCGTATTTTGATAAATTGTATGCGTGAATAATAAATCACGTTTGTAATAAACCACAATACGCATTTAATAATATTTAGCACCATATACAATCAACAACAACGCATGCTTTTCATCTCGCTACCTCAAGACGCGAAACTAACCCACCGCAGGCGATCAATCTTAGTTGTTGTGCACTACTTTTAAAGCTGAACGCCGCTTGAAAATACCTTTTGGTACTTTAGTCAATAAAATACCCACAAGAAGAGGCAGCATCATGAGCAATGATTGTTGAGACAACGCCTCACCATTGATATAGCTAGAAATCAGTAACGCCACTACAGGGAAAATCAGAAAGCATATAGACGCTTGAAAGGGGGTTGATACCTGCACCAGTTTGAAATACGCAACAATACCGCCAACACTCGCCACAAAGCCAAGGTAAACAACGGCTGACATTGAATCCCACGTGAATGCTTCAACGTTTACGTTTTCACTCACAGCTGAAACTGCAAATAAAAATAACGAAGCGATGAAGCTCGGTAGTGCGTTGTAAGTTAGCACTTCAATGCCTTTGCAGTGCTTTTGAACTAACACATACATAATAGCGTGCATAGCAACAGCAACACCTAAGCAAACAGTACCAATAAGATAATCATCGCTGCCCATTTGCATTTCATTTGCAAGAATTAAACACAAGCTAACAACAGCTGTAATTAACCCCAATATTTGATGCTTTGCCAATCTTAAACTCAAAAACAGGCCTGACATTAACATTACTGCGACGGGCATATTGGCGAAGATTATTGATGCTAAACCAGACGATATGTATTGCTCGCCAAAGATCATCAGCGTAAACGGAATCGCGAAGTACATCAGTGCGACAATAAACAACCATCGACGCTTACCTTTAGGAAATAACAATGGTTGGTTTAGGATTTTTGCCAATACCACGAGTAAAGGGGCTGCCAGTAAAAAACGTAGCGCGGTGGCAAAAATAGGGGGAATAGAATTCAATGCGACTTCCATAGCGAACCAAGTGGTTCCCCAAATTAAGCAAACAGAAACAAAAAGAAAGATAGTGAGTAGCTTTGAATTCATAGTGATCCCTCATTAATAATAGCTGTAAATCATTGCAGTGTGGCGCAATAATAATGTATTACAGTATAGAGATATTATTAGGGAAATAAATTCCATTTACATCTATAATTGAGATTGTATATAGAAAATAAATCTATAATTAAACAATTAACTATAAAAAACACCTATGAAACTTGATATAAAGAAATCCATTATTCTTTACAAGGTCTACTTTTACAGAGGGATAGTTGACACAATATGGCAGTGTACAAGTTCATTAAGCCACAACAGATCTAGCATATATCGAATGAAATAGAACGTTGTAAACACCCCACCCAACGACAGCCTCAGTTATCTATTAAATCAAAGTCCGTCCTTAAATGGTTAAGAAAAGCAGCAACATGAAAATAGTCAATAAAGGGTACCTTATGTACCCTTTTGTAATGTACTTAACATCATTCAACCAGCAAACACACTGGATGAATTAGTGCGTATTACGCATTAAATCAGCTTCTGTTAATGCCGCAGTATTGGTGTAACGGCCATTTTCAATACTTGGTAATGCAACCTTGCCGCTATTAACTAATTGAGCGATACGTTGTTGATCAGCTTTAGAGGTTGATAAGCCAATAACCGACCAATCATTTTCAGTTTTACCTGTAATATGGCCTTTTTTAACATCACGAATATAACGCATAGTCAGTTGACGAACCGTGCCGGCTTCAGTGCCGTAATGGGCTTTTGAATCAAACAGCACCTTAAATTTATGGCCTTCAAGTACCCCACCTTTTTTCGTTAAATGTCCCATACGGTAGCTATTCATGCCTAAATTAATAGTTTGCGCATCCGTAATCGGTTTACCATTCATTTTAAGATTGGTAATACGATGACCTGCCGCTTGGGTTAAATCAATTTGATAAGTGACGCCACCGAAAATATCGTGGGTACTGTATTTTGATGAGCGACGTTTAGCGTCAAAGCTGTAAGTTAGATCATTGGGATTTACACTATTGAAATACCCCGCCGACCATTCCATATAGGCTTTTAAATCTTTACCCGTCATTTCATAAACGGTGTATTCGCCGCCAGCATATTCATAGTTAAAATTAATATCTTTAACTTTAATATCGCCCACAGGCAATGATGGATTCATATTATCAAGGTGAACTGCAATAACATTGGCTTGCGGAGCAAAATAAAAACCCACCTCTTGGAAAAGTGACGTTAACCCTGTGTCATGCAATTGGCTTTCAGGAATACCTTTAATCGTATTGTGCGGTACAAGATCTTGCCTCTCTAATTGACCAATAACCTTATTAGCGTCTTGCTGGAGCTTGTGATGATAAGGCTTAAAGATAGTTTCCATGGTTGGATCTGATGGTAATTTATTCATATTATAGGTGAAGCTATCTTTACTGATTAACGTATATTTACCCTGATCATCTTTTTTGAAATTCAAATCAATACGGGATAACGCGCGACCATATTTATACGGTTCAGTAATAATAACCCCATTAATAACCGCTTTATCGACTTTGACATGCATATGACCCGCAACAATCGCTGCTAACTCTGGGTTAGCACGAGCAATATCCCCCACCCCAGTATCAGCAATATTATTTTCATTATCGATACCCATATGAGCCACTAATATTATGGCATCGGTTTTATCTTTAATTTGGGTAATAACTTTTTTAACTTCAATACTTGGATTACTAAAGGTCAGATCTTGAAGGCGATCACTGCCATTAGCAAAAGCAGCGATCATTGGGGTATCCATACCAATGATGCCAATTTTGATACCCTTACGTTCAACAATTTTATAAGACGGCAGAAAAGGAGAGGTCGCATTATGAAAAATATTACCGGCTAGTGGCGTACCATTAAACGTTGTAACGGTATTTTTAAGTACCTTCAAACCAAAATCAAATTCATGATTACCTAATACATAGGCGTCATACTTCAACTGATTAAAACCTAACATCATTGGGCTAATGGCATCGTTTTTAAAGGTTTCGATATTATTACCCTGAATCGCATCACCCGCATCGACCAATATAATCTCAGGGTCTTGCTTTCTTAGCTCACCAACTTTGGTCGCTATTTGGCTTAAACTGCCTGATAAATTAGGTTTATCAGTGGTGTAATCCCAAGGAATAAATCGCCCATGAAGATCCGATGTACCTAAAATTGTAATATCGACTTGCTCTGCATAAACAGATGGTGAACTTACTAGAAGGGAAAATAATACTGTTTTGTAAATGTTCTTATTCATTAGTTGAATGACTCATCCGTTGATTTAAACCACCTATGGCATAAGAGCATAATTATACACAATCAATATATTAATATTCCTATTCTACATAATAATTGTGTGATTTATATTTAGGGATGAGGAAAGACAACAAACCGCAAGGAATAATACAAGGCACTAGGTATCAGGGCCGCGGGAAAAGTAATAAACATCATTGCCTTTAATTTCGATAGTCACCTTCTCGAAATATCGAAACCTATAACAAAGGTCGCTTAACGACCTCTATTAAATATTAAAACTAACGTCGTAGCTTACAACAAAATTTATTATACGTATTATTCATTCGACCAATACATTCTTGAGTAGTTATCTCATCTATACGATATTGTGATTTATAATTGTGTAACTCTCGATCTAAAAGATGCAATGTGTTTTCAACGGCTATAGCGGCATGAGGTTTATTAATAACTATGGTTGTTAGTTGTTTAACTAATTTATCGTGATACTGATGCGGCATATAATCATCCCTAACAAAAAGCTTAAAGGTTACCAGAGCAGTATTTTACATCTATATTTTATATTTAACGAGCATATATTATAAAAAATATAATAAACATTCGACTTCTTGTAAATATACCAACAAAACAAAGATCGCTTTAAATAAGCTAAAAACAAACGTTAGCCGCACGAACAAAAACAGACCAACAATACATTCACAATAAATCCTGTTTAAAATAAAGGCACGAGGCAAAGCACTTCATCTCGATACTCGCGACCTAGAAACCTCGTCCCTAAACCCCTCTCTACCTTTCTTCCATAAAAAAACCCAGCCTTATCGACTGGGTTCTTTAATTTAAAGCTTATCGCAGCATCAGTGATTAACCGATGTGAGTAGCACCGCGCATGTACTTACGTAGCACTTCAGGGATCATAATACGGCCATCTGCTTCTTGGTTATTTTCAAGAATAGCAACCATAGTACGACCAACTGCTAAACCAGAACCGTTTAGTGTGTGTAGTAGCTCAGGCTTCTTCTCGCCTTTACGACGGAAACGCGCTTGCATACGACGCGCTTGGAAATCCCACATGTTTGAACATGAAGAAATCTCACGGTAAGTTTCTTGAGCAGGAACCCACACTTCTAGGTCGTAAGTTTTGCAAGAACCAAAGCCCATATCGCCAGTACAAAGTATTACTTTACGATAAGGTAGCTCTAGAAGTTGTAGTACTTTCTCAGCATGACCTGTTAGTTCTTCAAGTGCTGCCATTGAATCTTCAGGACGAGTGATCTGAACTAGCTCAACTTTGTCGAACTGGTGCATACGGATAAGACCACGAGTATCACGACCGTAGGAACCTGCTTCTGAACGGAAACATGGTGTGTGTGCAGTCATCTTGATTGGCAAATCTGCTTCATCAGTAATGGTGTCACGCATCATGTTAGTAACAGGCACTTCTGCTGTTGGAATTAATGAAAGTACGCGCGGCTCTTCATCATTCACTTTTTCAGTTAGCGGTTGAGTGTGGAATAGATCTTCGCCGAACTTAGGCAATTGACCAGTACCAAACAAGCTATCTGCGTTTACTAGATACGGTACATACATTTCAGTATAACCGTGTTCTTCAGTGTGAAGATCTAGCATAAACTGTGCGATTGCGCGATGTAGACGAGCAAATTGACCTTTCATTACGATGAAACGTGCGCCAGTGATTTTAACCGCACTTGCGAAATCTAGGCCACCAGCCATCTCACCAAGATCTACGTGATCTTTTACTTCGAAGTCGTAAGCTTTTGGCTGACCCCAACGTAATACTTCCACGTTCTCTGACTCATCTTTACCTGTTGGTACAGAGTCATCAGCAATGTTAGGTAGCATTTGAGTAATAGTATCAAGTTGACCTTGAAGCTCTGCTAATGCTGCTTTCGCTTCATCAAGCTCAGAACCTAGGTTACCAACTTCAGCCATAATGCGTTCAGCTTCTGCGTGATCACCTTTCGCTTTTGCCTGACCAATCGACTTCGATCGCGAGTTACGCTGTGCTTGTAGCTCTTCTGTTTTTACTTGAAGAGATTTACGTTGCTCTTCTAAGTTGCGTAAAGTTTCTACATCAAGGTTAAAACCACGACGCGCGAGTTTTGCAGCTGTTTCATCCAGCTCAGTTCGAAGTAATTTAGAATCTAGCATGCTAATCCTGTGCTCTTAATAATCTGAAATGCACGTTATTTAGGCATTTCTTATTAAAATAATGATAGTTAGAAGGCAACAATAACGAATTGCTGCCAATCACTTAACGATACCCAAAAAGCCTTATTATTGGTAGCGCTTTAGCGGGCTTTTTGCATCTAAAGAAGCAAGATAATCCAACTTTTCTGATATTTTTATCTCTAAGCCTCGTTTTGAGGGCTGATAATAAACCCGATCACGAATTTCACGCGGTAAATACACCTCGCCTGGGGCATAAGCTCCAGGTTCATCATGAGCATAACGATAGCCTTCACCATACCCTAACTCTTTCATCAGTTTGGTTGGCGCATTCCGCAAATGTGGCGGCACTTCAAAATCAGGAAATTCACGCGCATCAGCTTTTGCCAGATTAAACGCCACATACACCGCATTACTTTTTGCCGCACAGGCTAAGTAAACAATCGCTTGAGCAATGGCACGTTCACCTTCGTACGCACCCACGCGGGTATAACAATCCCATGCCGACACCGCAACCTGCATCGCACGTGGATCAGCGTTACCGATGTCTTCAGAGGCTATCGCTAATAACCTGCGAGCAATATAAAGTGGATCACAGCCCGCTTGAAGCATTCTTGCAAACCAATACAATGCACCATCCGCGTTTGAACCACGAATCGATTTATGTACCGCTGAAATCATGTCGTACCAAAGATCGCCTTTGTTATCAAACCGAGCAACCTTTTCACCAGTGACTTCTGCTAAAAGCTCAACCGTAATTTGTTTGATGCCTTTATCATCTTCTTCAGCCATATCAATTAGCTGTTCGAGATAATTCAATGACATTCGCGCATCACCACGGACAAACTCGGCTAACTGCTGTTTCACTTCATCAACAAACACAAAATTGGTTTCGCTAATGCCGCGTTCTTTATCTATTAAGGCTTGTTCAATCACTTCAAGAATTTCATCATCTTCAAGGGATTTTAATTTATACACTCGTGCGCGGGATAATAATGCGTTATTAAGCTCAAACGAGGGATTTTCAGTGGTCGCACCAATAAAGGTAACCGTACCATCTTCAATATGTGGCAAAAATGCATCTTGCTGACTTTTATTAAACCGATGGACTTCATCGACAAATAAAATAGTCCGTCTGCCTGCCATTTTATTATCACGCGCTTTATCTATTGCAGCGCGAATGTCTTTAATACCGGAAGTAACCGCAGATACTCGCTCAACTTCGGCATTGGCATAATTTGCAGCAACTTCGGCTAAGGTTGTTTTACCTGTACCTGGTGGTCCCCACAGAATCATCGAATGCAGTTGGCCCGCTTTTAATGCTCGACGTAGTGGCTTACCTTCACCAAGAATGTGCTGTTGTCCAATGTATTCCTCTACTGTCCTTGGCCGCATTCTTGCCGCCAATGGTCTAAAATCTGAGGAAAAATCTAGGCTGAAATTACTCAATATAATGACTCCCCTAAGACAGAAAAAGGTGGCTCATTCGCCACCTTTTAATAATAATTAAATAAAATAACAATTAGTTACGCTGGTCATCTAACTCCACACCTTTAGGCACTGTAAAGGTAAATAAACTTGCTGCTGGTGTCGTTTTCTTAAAATCAGTTAATACGTATTGACTACGTTGACCGTCAGTTTCTACCACAGAAAAATTACGCACATCACCTGCTTTTGATACCGTCACAACGAACTTATCCATTGATGACGTTTTATCTTTGGGTGTTAACGTAAAAGTATCCACTAATTGGGCAACATTATACTTAGACCAATCACTAGCACTATTACGGGTTAATAATACAAATGGTGTTTGCTCAGTGGCATCTTTGAGCCACATTGCCGTCACTTGCTCAACAAAAGGACTGTAATACCACACCGTTTTACCGTCTGAAACTAATAGGCTTTCATCAGGTGTTTTCGTTTTCCAACGGAATAAATTAGGGCGTTTAATTGATAAATCACCGGTACCATTGACTAAAACTTCGCCATCAGGGCTGGTGACTTTTTGAGTAAAGTTAGCGCTAAATGCATTCACTTTATCGAGACGGCTACTTAGTGCTTGTTGCGGTGTTGCAGCCCATGCACTTGACGCAACCAGCATTGGTGCGGCAATTAACATGCTCATTACGAGTTTCTTCATCATATTCGCTAACCTCTTTGGTATTAAACCGCTGTGATAATCACTATCACAACGGTTTTATTTTCACTTTTGCGCTTTAACAGCGAGTACGTGGTGATGTCTCACTATTTATTAATCGTGATGTTGTACTGGCGGTGGCGCTAACACTTCACGGTTCGCATTATGTCCTGGTGCACTCACAATACCATGTGCTTGCAATTGATCCACAATACGCGCGGCGCGGTTATAACCGATCTTAAATCGACGCTGTACACCTGAAATAGAAGCACGACGCGTTTCTGCCACAAAGGCAGCCACTTCATCAAATAACTGATCTAAATCATCATCACCTGACGGTGCTTCACCAGGCAGTAAACCATCAGCACCTTGGTTTGAATCAATAATGTTTTCTATATATTGAGGTCGACCACGCGCTTTCCAATCATTAACGACATTATGTACGTCATCATCAGAAGCAAATGCACCATGAACACGAATGGTATGACTTTGACCTGACGGTAAGTACAGCATATCACCCATACCAAGCAAGGTTTCAGCGCCACCTTGATCGAGGATGGTTCGTGAGTCTGTTTTGGTTGATACCGTAAACGCCATTCGCGTTGGAATATTAGCTTTAATTAAGCCCGTAATAACATCAACCGATGGACGCTGGGTAGCTAATACTAAGTGAATGCCTGCCGCACGTGCCTTTTGGGCTAAACGTGCAATCAGCTCTTCCACTTTCTTACCTACAACCATCATCAAATCAGCAAATTCATCGACGATAACCACAATACTTGGCATTTTTTCCAATAATGGTGGGTATTCGTCCATGGTGTCACCTGCCTTCCATAATGGATCATGGATTGGGTGTCCCGCTGCTGCGGCTTCTTCTAGTTTAGCGTTATAACCGGCAAGACTACGTACACCGCACTTTGCCATTAACTTATAACGACGCTCCATTTCACCAACACACCAGCGTAGTGCATTACCGGCATCTTTCATGTCAGTAACCACTTCCGTTAATAGATGTGGAATGCCTTCATAAATAGATAATTCCAACATTTTCGGGTCGATCATAATAAAACGACATTCTTCTGGCGTACATTTGTAAAGTAAGCTCAAAATCATCACGTTTACACCCACAGATTTACCTGAACCTGTAGTACCTGCAACCAATAAGTGCGGCATTTTACTTAAATCAGCTACAACCGCTTCACCTGCAATGTCGTTACCTAATACGATAGGCAATGCACCGCCAACATTTTGGAATTGCTCACTGGCAATCACTTCCGACATAAATACCGTTTCACGACTTTTATTCGGTAGCTCTAAACCAATATAAGGTTTACCCGGAATAACCTCAACCACACGTACAGATGTCGTTGACAATGCACGTGCTAAATCTTTTGATAAACCAGAAATACGGCTTACTTTTACCCCAGGGGCAAGATCTAACTCATAACGCGTAATAACAGGACCTGGGTAGATACCTTTAACTTGTACTTTAATTTTATAGTCAGCCAATTTTGATTCAATCAAGGTTGCGATTGCTTGCAACTCTTCATCCGAGGCTTTTTCAACGGTTTTACGTGCTGGTTGTAAAAGATCTAATGTTGGCATTGGTGATGTTGGCACCGGAAGATCAGCTTCTTTTTTCATTAAGAATGGATTATCTAACCCTGCAAGATGCGCTTGTTCTTTTTGTTTATCACGAATACGTTTTAGGAAGATTTCCTCGTCGGTTAATCCCTCTTCTGAGGTATCAACATTCGCGGTCGGAGCAAAAGACGCGGCAACTGGTTCAGCATAAACTTGTGATACCGCAGGTTGCTCACTAACAACGGCATTAATCACATGCTGAGTTTGTTCATCAACAGCAACCGTAAAATCTTCATCTTTTTCAAGCTCACGCTCAAGTGCAGAGACAGATAGACCTTGTATCGGCGCAGCTTGTTCTACTGGCGCAACATATGGCTGAGGTTCAACATACGGCGCA
>SAMEA5043655__coassemble_233_pt1 | contig 10643 bp, 8 predicted proteins | sample SAMEA5043655__metabat2_low_PE_001 | metagenome-assembled genome bin SAMEA5043655 (sample SAMEA5043655) | Gadus morhua
AACATAATAATAACGGTGATATGAAGCGTACCTATTTAACGGGTACGCTTTTTTTTGTCTAAATATTGCTCCTTAGCGCGTAATAACAATATTAACGTTACCCTAATATTTGTGATCAGCGTCGATTGAGCCAAGGTCAGGAACTCCGTTACAGTGGGAGAGGATAATTAAGAGACGTTGATAATGGATGCCATAATAACAGTGATGGAGCTTGAAACATTAGCGGCAAGGTTTGTTGGCCGTAAACGTATACAGCAAGCTTTTAGCCAATTTTCAAAGCAACAACAATGTCCGTTGTTAGCTGATCAACAAGCATCACCCGCTATAATTTCACACACGGAAAAAGTATTAGCCTCTGTTTTCGGAGAAGTATCAGCGAAGTTGGTACTTACTTCTGCGCTGCAAGGGCGAAATATGCAACTGGAGGATGTTGCAACTATCGTTGATGAAGCATCAGAGATGTTTGATTTTAGCCGCGGCTTATTACAAGGAGCAATTGAGCATATTAGCCAAGGTATTGCTGTGGTTGATAAACAGTTGCGGCTGGTGGCATGGAATCAACGTTATTTAGAATTATTTACCTTTCCGGCCGAACTTATTCAAGTGGGGCGACCTATTGCTGATGTGATTCGGTATAACGCCCAACAAGGATTATGTGGTGAGGGAGATCCTGAACTGCATGTGGCCAAACGAGTTCAACATCTACAACAAAGAACCGCCCATACTTCGTCACGGGTGCGCGCTGATGGTCAGGTGATTGAGGTTCAAGGTAATCCGATGCCTGGCGGCGGATTTGTGATGAGTTTTAGTGATATTACCGCTTTTCGCCAAGCCGAAGCGGCACTGAAAGAGTCCAATGAGAATTTAGAAGCACGCGTTAAAAAACGGACTCAGCAATTAGAACAACTCAATCAGCAATTGGTGGTGGCAACGCAACAAGCAGAATCACAAGCCCGTTCTAAAAGCCGATTTTTAGCAGCGGTGAGTCATGATTTAATGCAACCGCTTAATGCAGCAAGGTTATTCTCATCATCATTAGTTGAAGTTAGTGAGGGTCAGCAAAGCGCTCGACTCGCATCCCATATCACCAGTGCATTAAGTGCTGCTGAGGATTTAATTGGCGACTTATTAGATGTATCACGTTTAGAAGCCGGAAAACTAGCTTCTCATCGTGTGCCATTGCGAGTAAGTGATGTTTTAAGTGTGCTACAAGCCGAATTTGGCATCTTGGCGTTAGATCAGCAAATTGATTTTAACGTCGTGATGAGTGATGCGGTGATCCTTTCTGACGGTAAATTACTGCGACGTGCATTACAAAACTTTTTAACCAATGCTTTTCGTTATAATCCTCAAGGACGAGTGTTATTAGGTGTGCGTCGTCGTGGTGACCGACTCTTGATTGAGGTGTGGGACAATGGTCCCGGTATCCCTATTGATAAACAAGCCGATATTTTTGATGAATTTACGCGAATGGATCAAACGGGAGCAGAGCATGGATTAGGGTTGGGGCTAGCGATAGCGCGAGGAATTTCACGGGTTTTAGATCATCCATTGGGATTGCGATCATGGCCTCAACACGGCACAGTATTCTCATTATCAGTTGGGCGTATTTCGCCTTCAATGTTGTCATTAAAAACGCCGCAATTATCGCATTCGGCAGGGGGATCATTAGCGGGATTAAAGGTTCTGTGCATAGATAATGAATCGAATATATTAGTCGCGATGACGACCTTATTAGAACAATGGCATTGTGAGGTGCGTACTGCTGTAAATAAAGCCCAAACGATGAAACAATTTACAGATGGTTGGCTGCCTGACGTAATCTTAAGTGATTATCATCTTGCCAAGCAGCAAACAGGATTGGAGATTCTCTTGTGGTGTCGAACGCAATTGGGATCGCATTTTAAGGGGGTAGTGATTAGTGCTGATCGGTTAACTGACAATCAAACGATGATTCGGGACCATGGTTTTAGCTTCTTAAGTAAGCCCGTAAAACCTTTGAAGTTACGAGCGATATTAAATCAGTGCCTAATATCCGCACCATAAAATGACGCTTTAAAGAGGGCGTCATAATTAAGGCATAGCAAAGTTATCTCGTAATAAGATTACTGTGCTTGGCAGATTAATCGATTTCTAACTGTTGTAATAAAATGACGGCTTGGGTGCGATTTTTAACGTTTAATTTGCGAAAAATAGCCGTCATATGCGCTTTGATTGTGGCTTCAGAGACACTCAAGTCATAGGCTATTTGTTTGTTGAGTGAGCCTTCGGTCAGCATGGTTAATACTTTATATTGCTGTGGTGTTAGCGCGGCAATTTTAGTGGCAAGTTGTTGATGATGATCATTGGGAGTGATGGTAGTCGGAAAATAAGGTTCACCATTAAGAATTTGTTTTAAGGCATTTAATAATGTCTGCATATCACTGGATTTGGGAATAAACCCAAATGCACCATGATTATAAACTTGTTGAACAACGCAGTCTTCTTCGCTGGCAGAAATGACCACAATCGCCAGTTCAGGGTATTGTTGACGTAATTGAATAAGCCCAGACATACCATTCGATCCCGGCATTTTCAGATCGAGTAATAAGAGGTCGACATCATCGGTTTTTTCTAACAATAAAAATAACGAATTTTGTGAATCTGCTTCAATGAGGTTAGCACCGCTGATAGCCATCTGAAGCGATTGAAATAAGGCACTACGAAACAATGGGTGATCATCGGCGATAACAATAGTGTATTGCACGTCCATGGCGATGCCTGTGGTAGTAGTTAGTATTTTCACGTTAACACCTCAGTAACTAAGGTGCAATTTAGTCACGGTTGAGATTAGATCTTGATCGCGCTTAGCGTTATTTATATTGCAATTATTCTGGTTATTATGGGGTCTTTTGTGAGGCTGATGATGGCGCTGGAGAGAACATCGGTAGCTGTAAATAGTGACTAAAATCATCAGCGTTAATAAAGCCGCTGATTGTTGCTTGGGGTAACGGGTTACCTTGAGGATCCCAAAATAACAAACTAGGAAAACCGATAATTTGAAGATGTTGCATTAAGGCGATATCAGCTGCGTTATTGGCGGTAACGTTCGCTTTTAAACGCGTGAATTTATTGAGTTGAGGGATCACTTTGGTCGCTGGAAAGGTTTTTTGAGTTAAGGCTATACAGGGGGAACACCATTCAGCATAGACATCAAGTAATACTGGGTGTTGTTGTTGAGCAGCTATTTTAAGGGCTCGGTTTAATTCTACGATCGAAGTTATCGGGGTAAAAGTTAACGCCATTGGCGCGGGTTTTTTCCAATAAAAGTAACCACTCACTATTATCATAATAGCTATGACTAAGCCTCCAAAAGCGTATTTTGTCTTGAGATTGATCATCAATAAACATCCTTGTTGTCGCTATTGGTCATTTTAACTTTTACGATACCCTATTATCAGCTTAGCAATTATTTATCTTTAGCGAAAAAAAAGCTGCTCGAAAGCAGCTTTTGAATAACCTAGAGCAAGTTGTTAATTATAAAATAAAACTACCGAATAAGAAGCCTAAAGCCACTGATGTAGAAATGGTAACCACACCTGGTATAAAAAATGGATGGTTAAAGACTAAGTTACCAATTCGGGTTGAACCGGTATCATCCATTTCCACCGCAGCCAGTAGTGTTGGGTAGGTTGGTAATACAAACAAAGCACTTACCGCTGCAAAAGAAGCAACCATGGTCAGTGGAGCAACACCAATAGCTAAAGCTGCAGGCATTAATGCTGTAGTGGTTGCACCTTGTGAGTAAAGTAACATTGAAGCAAAGAATAGAATCAGTGCTAGCATCCAAGGGTGGCTGCTTAATAACGATCCTGCGATTTCTTTAATGCCGTCAACGTGAGCATTCACAAAGGTTGCGCCTAACCATGCCACACCCAGTACACAAATACAGGCGGTCATGCCTGAGCGGAACGTTGGTGCGGATGGGATTTCAGCTGCATCAATTTTGGTTACCCATACCGTTACTGCAGCAGAGGTAAGCATCACTGCAATAATGGCCTCATTACGGCCTAATGTTGGATTAGTAATTAAACCAATAGAGTGAGAGATAGCTGCGGCATAACAAACCACTAATACAATCGCAGTAATGAAAATATAGGTTGCTTTGCGTGCGGTTGGCTTAATGTCACGTTTACCTGCTTGTTCAATATTAACTAAGCCTTTGGCTAAACGATCTTGGTAAACGGGATCATCTTTTAGCTCACATCCCATGAAGTTAGCGACAAAAGCACCGACCATACAAGCAATAAAGGTGGTTGGAATACAAATAGCCAGTAGCGTAATGTAACTCACGCCAACAGGTTCAAGGATACCAGAGAAGAAGACTACCGCCGCTGAGATAGGAGAGGCAGTGATCGCGATCTGTGAGGCAATAACGGCAATAGAAAGGGGACGAGAAGGGCGAATGCCTTGACCTTTAGCTACTTCAGCAATAACAGGTAAGGTTGAAAAAGCGGTATGCCCAGTTCCGGCTAACACTGTCATTAAATAAGTGACTATAGGCGCATAGAAGGTAATGCGCTTAGGGTGTTTACGAAGAAAGTTTTCTGCAATTTCTACCAGCCAATCCATTCCGCCAGCCACTTGCATTGCTGCAATCGCGGTGATCACTGACATGATAATTAAAATAACATCAATAGGGATCAATGACTCACTAGTGGGCATTCCAAACACTAATGATAATACCAACACACCAGCACCGCCGGCAAAACCAATACCAATACCGCCAATTCTGGAGCCTAAATAAATAAAGCCCAGAACGACCAAGAGTTCAATTCCAGTCATAGAATTTTTCCTGTCTAAAAGTTTAAAAGATAAAAATAAAAAAGAGGATTTGTTCACAAAAAAAAAGCGGATAATCAAGTGACAATCCGCTGGTATTCTCTGGCGCTAACGTTTTTAGTTGTAACGTTTCGCTTTATATTGAGGATGCATTAAGTTCTCGATAGAGAAGATATCATCTAATTGCTCTGCCGTCAGCAATCCACGCTCAAGCACCACTTCACGGACGCTCTTACCTGTCTCTGCACAAATCTTACCAACAATGTCACCTTCGTGGTGGCCAATGAATGGGTTTAGGTAAGTCACGATACCGATAGAATTAAAGACGTAGCTTTCACAGACTTCTTTATTAACCGTAATACCTTCGATGCACTTATCACGTAGGTTGATACATGCATTTTTAAGAAGGCTAATTGATTCAAAGATTGCTTGACCAATAACAGGTTCCATTACGTTTAATTGTAATTGACCCGCTTCTGCTGCAAAGGTAATTGTGGTGTCATTACCAATAACTTTAAAGCAAACTTGGTTTACCACTTCAGGGATCACTGGGTTTACTTTTGCTGGCATGATAGAAGAGCCTGCTTGCATTTCTGGTAGGTTAATTTCATTTAGGCCAGTACGAGGGCCTGAAGAAAGTAAACGTAAGTCGTTACAAATCTTAGATAATTTAACTGCTGTACGTTTTAACGCGCCGTGAACCATTACGTAAGCACCACAGTCTGATGTTGCTTCGATAAGATCTTCAGCTGCAACAACAGGCAAACCTGTGATTTCAGCAAGACGTTGAACAGACAGTTGTTGGTAACCCGTTGCCGCGTTTAGACCAGTACCAATCGCTGTCGCACCTAGGTTAACTTCAAGCAATAGTTGCGCAGTGTATTGAAGGTTTTTAATTTCTTCTTTTAGTAATACGCCGTACGCATGGAATTCTTGACCAACAGTCATTGGCACTGCGTCTTGAAGTTGGGTACGACCCATTTTTAGAATGCTTGCAAATTCAGTTGCTTTAACATCGAATGCGGTTTTTAAGTAATCTAGTGCTTCTAGCATGCTAATGATGCTGTTGTATACCGCAACGCGGAAGCCTGTTGGGTAAGCACAGTTTGTTGATTGTGACTTGTTAACGTGATCATTTGGGTTAACGATATCGTAGCGACCTTTTTCTTCGCCCATGATTTCAAGCGCAAGGTTAGCAATAACTTCGTTGGTGTTCATGTTAACTGATGTGCCTGCGCCACCTTGAAAAACGTCTGATGGGAATTGATCCATGCAACGGCCAGTATCAAGGATAAGATCACACGCTTGAACAATGTAGTTACCGATATCAGAAGGAATTGCGCCAAGCTCTTTGTTGGCCATTGCTGCTGCTTTTTTGGTAAAGACCATACCACGTACAAATTCAGGAACATCTGAAATTGTTGTGTTTGAAATATTGAAGTTCTCAATAGCACGTAGCGTGTGAATACCCCAATAAGCATCTGCAGGAACATGGCGTTTGCCAAGTAGATCTTCTTCTATACGGGTTGTAACATTCAGTGTCGCTTCATTTTTTTCAAGATCAATCATCTGAGACATAATATAGCCCTTAGCAAATCTTTATAATTAAAATCAATGAGTAAGCCAACAGTTAGAGCGATAATCCATTGTCGCAACGTTGTGGCGAGATGATCGTACCTGACATCTTAATTGAGGCTGATAATACTCCCCTCAACCGCTAAAAACATAATCCAGATCACTTTTTACGAGAGCTTGTTAATCTTTGCACAGAAACGCGATCTCTTTCACATTTTCTGTTAACAGTAGCACGTTATTTTGCTCTTAAAATGAATAAAAATGACAAGATGTGAATAAAATGTAGGAAAGTAGGCAAAGGTTTTGGGATCTGATTCAAATTATAATATTGTATTATTTGTTAACACTTTTCGATGTGTTAATGGCATTAGTAATGAGTAATTAGACGTAAAATCAGGTAAGGTTTATTGCTATGCGTCAGTATAAAATCATTTAATCAAAGGGGTTATTTGTGTTTCCACTATTAATGTTGCTGTTTATTGTGGTGCCAATGGTTGAAATTGGCTTATTCATTCAGGTGGGTGGCTTATTAGGGCTTTGGCCAACGATCGCGATTGTTTTTTTAACGGCAGTTATTGGAGCATCGTTAGTGAGAAGCCAAGGTATTGCAACCTTAATCTCTGTTCAGAAGAAGCTGCAACAAGGTGAAGTACCAACTCAAGAAATTATTGAAGGGATGTTGTTAGCCGTGGCTGGAGTATTATTACTAACGCCAGGATTTATGACCGATGCGTTAGGGTTAGTCTTATTATTGCCACTTTCACGAGCTAAGGTCGCACGACTATTAATGCAGAAAGTGACCTTGAAAAATAGCTTTAATCAATTCGGTGGTGGTTTTTCACATCATACTCATTCAAAAGATGCAGCCAATGGTGATGTGTTTGATGGTGAGTTTGAACGTAAGGATGACCATAATAATAACAATTCCAATCCTCGTCTGCCTTAAATGTAACATCGATATAGCTGAAATTTACTAAATAAAAAAAGCAGCCATGGCTGCTTTTTTTATTCATGCTATTCATATTTATTACTGCGGTGAAAGCATGCTATTACGCAGTTTTCGCGCATAGTAATAAGCACCAATCCCACTGACAACATTGGCAGCAGCAATGCCAATAAATAGCCCTTCAGTCCCATAAAGATAACTGCCAATCCATGCTGCAGGCAGTAATAACACAAACAGTCGCAGCAGATTCCAACACAGTGCATAAATGGTTTTATGTAACGCATTAAGCGCACTAATTAACAGCATACAAATTGCTTGTAATCCATAACTGGCAGGCACTACTAATAAGTAATGCCACAATTGATTTTGAACCACACCATCTTTAGAGAACAGCGCCGCTAAAGGCATGCTTAATGGCACCATCGCAATAAAAACCAATAACTGAAATCCAAGCGCAAAATGCATGGCAGTAAAGAGCGCGCTAAATGCCCGCTGTGGTTTTTGTGCGCCTAAGTTTTGCGCCATAAAAGGCATTAATGCAGAGCCAAGTGCCATCATTACAATTACTAATAATGATTCGACCCGCATCGCGGCACCATAAGCGGCAACCGAGGCAGTACTCTGACTTGCGAGTAAAGCCATTAATAATGCCCCTGACAGTGGATTAAGTGCCGTTGATAAACCGGCAGGTACACCAATATGTAAAATTTGTTGCCAGTCGTTTTTTAATAAGCGCCATTGTGGCAAGATCAGTAATTTTTCGCGTTGATAAAGCAGATATAATGATGCAATAAGTGCAAACACCCAACTAATGCCACTGGCAATGGCTGCGCCTTTGATGCCTAAAGCAGGAAAAGAGCCATAACCAAAGATCAATAGCGGATCTAATAAACCGTTTATAATCCCCGCGATCACCATGATCTTAGCCGGACTTTTGGCATCTCCTGTAGCGCGAATGGCACTATTACCTGCCATTGGAATCACCAGTAAAGGGATCGCGATGTACCACACCGTCATATACTGTTCGATGATTGGTAGTAATTCAGCTGACGCTCCCATTAAGGTGAATAATGGCTTAATGGTGAGTAATCCAATACTGGAGCCGATAATCATTAATAGCAGGCTGAGTAATAGTCCATGAGTGGTAATCCGAGCCGCACTGTGACTATCACCTTGACCCAGCATGCGTCCAATACTGGTCGAAATACCGACGTTCATTCCCATGGTGATACAGTTAAGGCCAAAGGTGACTGGAAAAGTAAAACTCACCGCTGCGAGTGCATTTGTGCCCAAGCGTGAAATAAAGAAAGTATCGACTAAATTAAACATTAAAATCGCGATCATGCCAAATACCATTGGCACTGCTAAACGACGTAATGCATCAGGTATAGGGGCCGATAATAATCCATGTTTATCTGACTTGAGTAGTGTTGCCATAGTGGTCTCAAAATAAGGATGCTTGCATACCCTAATGCAAAGTGTGTGATCGGGCAAAATTTCTCAAATAAATAACAAAAAAAAACCGCCTAAACCTTGCGATTTAGAAATTAGACCCAACATCTTACCCATATAGAAGTCATACAAGTGAGAGCTTGTGGGCTTCAAATCATGGACATTACCTTAATTATCAGGAGAGACGACCAATGAACATTCGTCCTTTACACGACCGTGTTATCGTTGAACGCCAAGAAGTTGAATCTAAGTCTGCCGGTGGCATCGTGTTAACTGGTTCTGCAGCTGAAAAATCTACCCGCGGTAAAATCCTTGCAGTAGGTAAAGGTCGCATTCTTGAAAATGGCACGATTCAACCGCTTGATGTACAAGTGGGCGATGTGGTTATTTTTGCAGAAGGCTACGGCACTAAAACTGAAAAAATTGACGGTAAAGAAGTTCTTATCATGTCTGAAAATGACATTATGGCAATCGTTGAATAATCCGATCACATTAAATTAAAAATTAAGAAAGGAAATCCCAAGATGGCTGCTAAAGACGTTAAGTTTGGTAACGACGCACGAATTAAAATGCTAGAAGGTGTTAACATTCTAGCTGATGCGGTAAAAGTAACATTAGGTCCTAAAGGCCGTAACGTTGTACTAGATAAATCATTTGGTGCTCCAACAATCACTAAAGATGGTGTTTCTGTTGCGCGTGAAATTGAACTGGAAGATAAATTCCAGAACATGGGCGCACAAATGGTGAAAGAAGTAGCATCACAAGCAAATGATGCCGCTGGTGACGGAACAACAACAGCAACAGTACTTGCACAAGCAATTATTACTGAAGGCCTAAAAGCCGTTGCTGCGGGTATGAACCCAATGGATCTTAAGCGTGGTATCGACAAAGCGGTTATTGCTGCGGTAGCAGAACTAAAAGCATTGTCTGTTCCTTGTGAAGATACCAAGGCGATTGCACAAGTAGGTACTATTTCTGCAAACTCTGATGCGACTGTTGGTAACCTTATTGCAGAAGCAATGGAAAAAGTTGGCCGTGACGGTGTGATCACTGTTGAAGAAGGTCAGGCACTTCAAGACGAATTAGATGTTGTTGAAGGTATGCAGTTTGATCGCGGTTACCTATCACCGTATTTCATTAACAATCAAGAAGCAGGTTCTGTGGATCTAGAAAGTCCATTTATCCTATTGGTTGATAAGAAAGTATCAAATATTCGTGAGCTTCTTCCTGCTCTAGAAGGCGTAGCAAAAGCTTCTCGCCCTCTATTGATTGTTGCTGAAGATGTTGAAGGCGAAGCGCTAGCAACATTAGTGGTTAACAACATGCGCGGTATCGTGAAAGTTGCTGCTGTTAAAGCACCTGGTTTTGGTGACCGTCGTAAAGCAATGCTACAAGATATTGCAGTACTAACTGCTGGTACTGTTATTTCTGAAGAAATTGGCTTAGAGCTTGAGAAAGTTCAGCTAGAAGATCTTGGTCAAGCGAAGCGCATCACTATCACCAAAGAAACCACTATTATCATTGATGGTGCTGGTGAAGAAACCATGATTAAAGGTCGTGTTGCACAGATTCGTCAACAGATTGAAGATGCAACCTCTGACTACGATAAAGAAAAACTTCAAGAGCGCGTAGCTAAACTAGCTGGCGGTGTAGCGGTTATTAAAGTTGGCGCTGCAACTGAAGTTGAAATGAAAGAAAAGAAAGACCGTGTTCAAGATGCATTGCATGCAACACGTGCAGCGGTTGAAGAAGGTGTGGTTGCTGGTGGTGGCGTAGCTCTTATTCGTGCAGCATCAAAAGTGACTGATCTTGTTGGTGATAACGAAGAGCAAAACGTGGGTATTCGTGT
>SAMEA5043655__coassemble_235_pt1 | contig 10608 bp, 11 predicted proteins | sample SAMEA5043655__metabat2_low_PE_001 | metagenome-assembled genome bin SAMEA5043655 (sample SAMEA5043655) | Gadus morhua
CTGCACTCATATGACCCCATTTCAAACTCACGACAAATCCACGGTCGATTTTCGTAAATAGTACATAACAAAGTATCGCGATCAACAGCGGCACACCAGCCATCATCAAGGCGTAGCATTACTTCACCACCCCATTCATCAATATCAATGTATTCTTCAGGTACACCCGTATCCGTAATAATCATCACTTCTAAACGGCAACAACATGCTTGGCACGTACTGCAAGTCATACTTGGATCGGGTTCAGTGCTTATATTGGTTATATCAATGGTCATCTTTAATCATCGCCATGTTTTCTTGCGCGCATAGTAACTCAAACCCATACTAAAAACACGGTTCTCATGGCATTCAGTCATCGAACCCAATCAATTTTCTCCGTATAAAAAATAAGACAATTATAATATTTAGACGGTAATTCTATTGATTACCCTTTTTGTACAGATATTTACGTTCACCTTCAAAAAATCCATGCTATTGTAATCAAATAAATAACAAAAAATTAACCAAAAGGATGGTTATGCACGATATTACAACAATGATAATTACAGTATTTATGGGCTTTTTTGCCATGATGAACCCGATTGCTAATACTGCTGTTTTTGTCGGAATGACAGGAAATCAAACCCCTGAACAGCGTAGAAAAACCGCATTTAAAGCCCTTACCGCTGCCTTTTTTATTATCGCCACCTTCTGTCTTTTAGGTAAAGGGATCTTTGAATTATTCAGTATTACCCTACCTGCACTACGATTATCAGGCGGTATTTTAGTCTTTTTAGTCGGTTATCACATGTTACAAGGTGATAGTTCAAAGCTGCATTCAGAGTCTAAAATTGATGACGTCACCGAAGAAAAAGATATTTCTATATCACCCTTAGCATTACCTATTTTAGCGGGACCTGGCACTATTGCGACCGCGATGAACTACTCAGCATCAGGATCATTTTTACACACTATTATCACGATTGTTGCTTTTGCAACCTTATGTTTAATTACCCTTGTGTGTTTTCTTTACGGCCCGAAACTGGTTGATAAGGTCGGTGAAGCTGGCATTACAATCACGACACGTCTAATGGGATTAATTTTGACAGTCATCGGGATGCAGATGCTAATCCAAGGTGTCCATGACGCTTTCTTGTTGTTTGATACTGCTAATTTAACAAAATAATCACCTCAAATTAGTCCCTTTCCCTCAAGGTAACAGCCTTAGTCTTTCTTTTTACAAGGCTGTTATCTTGCATTGGTTACATTTTCGCCCTCGACATTTACAAGCAAACCTCTGTATAATGCGCCCCCTTTACATCTATCTCTGTTTTCGTGCATCTTCTTTTGGCTTTGCTGCCAAAAAATCATCGAATAAAACTGCTAGGAATACCTCTTGATATCTACCGCAAACATTACAATGCAATTTGGCGCTGAGCCGTTATTTGAAAACATTTCAGCTAAATTTGGTAACGGTAACCGCTATGGTCTTATCGGCGCTAATGGTTGCGGCAAATCAACCTTCATGAAAATTCTTAGTGGTGCATTACCACCAAGTTCTGGCAACGTGTCTGTTTCTCCTGGACAGCGTTTAGGTACCCTAAGCCAAGACCAGTTTGCCTTTGAGCAATACACAGTTGTTGATGCGGTGATCATGGGTGATGCAGCATTATGGAAAGTAAAACAAGAACGTGACCGTATTTACGCGCTGCCAGAAATGACAGAAGACGACGGCATGGCTGTTGCTGAGCTTGAAAGCGAGTTCGCAGAAATGGATGGCTACAGCGCGGAAAGTCGTGCTGGACAGTTATTGCTTGATGCTGGTATCGATGAAGAACTGCATTACGGCTTAATGTCACAAGTGGCACCGGGTTGGAAATTGCGTGTGTTACTGGCACAAGCATTGTTCTCTAACCCTGATATCTTGCTACTCGATGAGCCAACAAACAACTTGGACATTCACACAATCAACTGGCTTGCTGGCGAGTTGAACTTGCGTAAATGTACCATGATCATTATTTCTCACGACCGTCACTTCTTGAACTCTGTATGTACACACATGGCAGATATCGACTACGGTGAGCTACGTATTTACCCTGGTAACTACGAAAAATTCATTGAAGCATCATCGCTGATTCAAGAGCAACTCTTATCAGAAAACGCGAAGAAAAGTGCTGAAATTAATGAACTTCAAGACTTCGTAAACCGTTTCGGTGCGAATGCTTCAAAAGCAAAACAAGCAAGTTCTCGCGCTAAAAAAATGGATAAAATCAAACTTGATGAAGTGAAATCATCAAGCCGTTTAACGCCATCATTACAGTTCAAACCGGGTAAAGCCCTTTACCGTCAAGCATTGATTCTAGAAGAACTAGGTCATGGCTTTGATGGCGAAACTTTATTTGAAGCTGGCGATTTAATCTTAAACGCTGGTGAAAAATTAGCGATCATTGGTGAAAACGGTGTTGGTAAAACAACAATGTTGCGTTGTTTAGTGAATGAACTAAAACACAACCACGGCGTGATCAAATGGTCTGAAAATGTTTCAATCGGTTACTGCCCTCAAGACAGCTCAGCTGATTTTGATAATGATTTAGGTATCTTTGATTGGATTTCACAGTGGCGTACTAAAGAACATGATGATCTAGCCGTACGTAGTATTCTAGGTCGTTTATTGTTCACGGCAGATGATATCAACAAAAAAGTGAAAAACTGTTCTGGTGGTGAGAAAAACCGTTTAATATTTGGCAAGCTAATGATGCTAAATACTAACGTATTGGTAATGGATGAACCAACCAACCACATGGACATGGAAGCGATTGAAGCACTGAACAGCGCCCTAAAAGTGTATGAAGGTACGTTGATTTTTGTTAGCCATGACCGTGAATTCGTATCATCACTAGCCACCCGTATTATTGATATTCGTGACAAGCAAGTGGTTAACTTCCACGGCACATTTGACGAATACATGTCAAACCTTGCTCTTGCAGGAAAAGTTATTTAATCAATGACATGGGCAGCAAGTTATCGGCTTTAAGATAACTTGCTGTCTTATTTATTTTATTAAGCTAATATCTGTGACATTACCCAACCAGTATGAGTGGCAGTTTTACCTGTCGATGGATGTTGTTGTCCTTCAAAAAGTTGTTTACGCATATTATCAATGTGATACAACTGAATATTAGAGGGGTTTTCAATCATAATCTGTTGCTGCTTATCACCAATAATGACTTCTATGGGTGCTTCATCAAACACAGAAAAACGTATTTCACCTTGGCTACCATAAATCACCACGTTATCTTGACGTGAATGACCACCAAAATTCCAGCTGCCACTTCCAGTCACACCATTCGTATGTAACCAACAGGCACTCACTGCATCTAACGCAGTGTATAAATGCTGTTGATTGATACCCACGCCTTTAACTGTCGAAAAATCACCCAATAAATACGCGAATAAATCTAAGCCATGACTGGCAAGATCATCAAAATAGCCACCAGCGGCAATCATTTTATCGGTCCGCCAGTTATATTGCTGAGAGATATCCATAGGGTTTGCTGGCTTATTTAAATGCCAACTAATATGACGTATGTCGCCAATATTTCCATCATCAAGCAACTGTTTTATATGATTAAAACGTGGTAAAGATCGACGATAATAAGCAACAAATAATGGTAACTGTGCAGCTTCAAATGCCGCAACAATCGCTTGGCAATCAGCATAATTTGGTGCTAATGGTTTCTCGACGCAACAAATTTTTCCAGCTTGTGCCACCTTTAATGCTAACGCTTTATGGCTATCGGGCGGTGTCGCAATATAAATCGCATCAATTGTAGGGTCATTAATTAACGTATCCGCATCTACATGAACCGTGTCGATATTATGTCGAGCCGCATAATCTTGAGCTAACGTTTGATCACGACGGGTAACTGCCGCTAAAGTGAAATTTTCAACTTTTTGATAAGCTGGGCCACTTTTAACTTCGGTTACTGCACCACAGCCAATCATGCCCCACCGGATCATGTTTGTGTTCATTATCTAAGTCCTTTTCATTTTATTGGTATATTTATTCATTCATTAAAAATAGCGTATTACAACGATAACCAGCGCATATAATCTGCGTTAGCTATAGTTTATGGTATAAATTACGTATACTGCGAATAACCACCCTAACTAGATAATCATCATGACAAGCATTACTTTCATCACCAATGTTGGCAATATCGAAATCAGCCTTAATAAACAAAAAGCCCCTGTCACGGTACGTAATTTTATTCAATATTGCCGTGATGGTTTTTATAACGATATCATTTTTCATCGTGTTATTGAGGGATTTATGATTCAAGGCGGCGGGCATACTGAAGACTTACTAGAAAAGCCAACTCGCGATCCTATTGTGAATGAAGCAAATCGTGGTCTTAAAAACACCATTGGTACGATTGCAATGGCGCGAACAGATGCTCCCCATTCAGCAACTGCACAATTTTTCATTAATCTCGCTAACAATGATTGTCTTGATTATACGGCAACGACAAACAGGGGTTGGGGTTATACCGTTTTTGGTAATGTTACGGCAGGAATGGATGTTGTGACTAAAATAGCCCAAGAGAAGACAACAACGGTACAAGGTTATGACGATGTTCCGTGTCATGCAATAATCATCAAACAAGTGACAATTAACGAATAAGTCTTTTGCTCGTGTTTAAGAGCGTTGAATGATTGTCATCGCTCCTATTACACACTTATCTTACTTAACTAACGAGATAAGGTTTTAGTTTTAATGATAATCTCAGCATGTTTCGCTGAAATAGGCATCACTTTTAACGAATGCACATTACTACCACCAGTATTACCGATGGGAACATCATCAATCGCAGTTAATAATGCAGCACCGACAATGCGTATAAGCTGCCCATTGATCTCTTTAATATCACGTTGTTTTATCGCCCAACACAACATCAAATAATGCACCTTAACATGCCAATAGGTTGATTCCTGACCTAACACATGTGCATTTTCTAAATACCGAAATTCCGTTGCCGGATCATCCCTTTTTTGCGCTCTATATGCATTGATCATTTCTTTTTTTACATAAGGCGCGATATTTTGGCTAAAATTACTCATTATCCCTCCGAGTCATTATTCATCCTTAAATAATTAACCAACGATACATCTATTAGCGTAGTGTAACCGCAGTACCAAACGCTAATAATTCACACGAACCATCCATAATTGCACTGGTAGTAAAGCGAATGCCAACAACAGCATCAGCGCCTAACACTAAAGCCTCTGCTTCTAAGCGGGACATGGCTTGAGCACGCGCTTCATTAAACATTTCGGTATATCCTTTTAGCTCGCCACCCACAATACCTTTTAGGCTTGCCATAATATCGCGACCAATATGTTTTGATTGCACAACATTCCCCGTTACTACACCTAGTATAGTAATAATTTCGTGCCCAGGAACCGTTTCTGTTGTTGAAAATATCATGATATGAGACTCTAGTTCAGTTGGCTATCAAACACCGCACAAATATAAACTATTGAGTTTACTTTTTCCACAATTTCAATAACACGTAAAAATACACTTCCACATGGTAAAAAATAACATATAACGATTATTATGATTAAAAAAGGTCTCGTGTGAATAAAAACAGAGATATTTTATGCGCCTATTTGGCTACAAGCATTATAGTCATCAAAAAAAGCATAATATGCTCTCATTTATATGGACATAGTGTTACGTTTTTTTTGTGCTTTTTTATAAGCTATAATCACTAAAGAGGCAAATGCCGTTATAAAATTAGCATTGTTATACTCTTCCACTGCATAGATGAAATTTGATTTAAAATGCTCAACAGCTTCTTCCTGCGTATCAGCAAAGATCACATCATCTTCAACCTCAAACCCTGCCGCTAATAATTGCTGTTTTTGTTCCATAAATTGCTCATCAGCCATATCTACATACGTAAATTGTTGGCGGTTTGAATCAGGTATACAAAAAAATTGATATTTAGCCATCAGTTAACCCTCCATGTAACTAACATCAATTATGCTAAAATAGCATTTACCTGCAACTATTTATCACATTAAATATGTCAATAATCATACCTAGATCACATCAAAAACAACTTGTTACATCATAAAATACCATCAGTCTTATAAATCACTACAGCTACAAGTTACTGCAGGAAAATACGTCATTTTATTGTCTCGAAATAGCATCATTGCGGTATCAATAAATGACATAATATAGTCACGTTGTTGACTAAAGGGTTGCTCGAAAATCCAACCACCGCATCCATAACCAACCAAAGGCAAACTTTCACGATCAATTGCTGGATCCTCGGCAATTTCAATAATTAGGGTGGTTGATGTCGATGATAAACACCACGAATAGCCTTGTACTATCCCGCTACCGTTGACTTTAGAATCAATACTTATAGCGCCACGATAATATGCATTTTTTATTTCAATCATGATTTAAACCTAATCTTATTATGAATGATTTCATTGTTATTAATCACATACATTATATTAAAATACTTAAAATACAATCAGGTAGATTATTTAGCATTATAAATATGCAAAAATAATAACTAACAAATCAGGTTAAGTAAAAATTAAACTATTATTAATAATATTCAATTTTACAAAATAAAAAATAAGATTATAGTTTGTCGTATTAAAATCAGTAAAATAATATAAACATTTTATTCTTAATGCTTAAAATATAAGATTAATATTAATGTTTCCTATAAAAGTAGAGATATCGCACGCTATATGTGAATCTTCTCTCATTAAAAAGTAATTCTATGACAAATAATAAGCAACAAATTGAACTACAAAAAGAGATGGGACCTAATTGGTTTGCATCAGTCATGGGTACAGGTATTATCGCCAATGCCGCAGTCGGCTTACCATTTATAGGTAAAGACTTAGTCGGGTTTTCAACTGTCGTTTGGTTAATTGCCTTTGCAATGCTGATCTTTATGACTATCGTCAAAAGTTATCAAACCATCACCAAGCCACATATTATTAAACGCCAATTTAATGATCCTGTGATGTCTCAATTCTTTGGTGCACCACCTATGGCGTTCTTAACTGTGGCTGGCGGTACTCTTTTATTAGGTCCTCACCTTTTCGGCCAAAGTCTTGCGCTTAATATTGCTTGGCCATTATTTTGGATCGGTACCATTAGCGGTATTATTACAGCTATTATTATTCCTTATCGTTTATTTACTCATAATGAAGTTCACGATGACGCAGCATTTGGTGGCTGGTTAATGCCAGTGGTACCGCCTATGGTATCTGCGACTATCGGTTCAATGTTCTTAGCTCATATGCCCCATTCTGCTGCTCAACAAACGTTGCTTTACGGCATGTATGCTTGTTTTGGTATCAGCTTAATGGCGTCAATTATTATTATTACGCTAATTTGGAGCCGCCTAGCGCATGCTGGTACTTCAGGTAGTGCTCGTGTGCCAACATTATGGATTGTATTAGGTCCACTCGGTCAGTCAATTACAGCAGCTGGTTGTTTAGGTACAGCGGCACTGATTACCGTTAATGAACCCATTGCGAGTGCAATGAATGTCATGGCGATTTTATATGGCGTGCCGATTTGGGGCTTTGCTATGTTATGGTTCTGTGTTGCCGCGTTATTAACTCTACGTGCAATGCGCCGTAAAATGCCATTTGCATTAACGTGGTGGGCATTTACCTTCCCCGTGGGAACATGTGTAACGGGTACAACACAATTAGCTCACCATACTGGTTTACCTGCTTTTCAATGGGCGGCAATTATTCTATTCGCATTCTTAATTTTAGCATGGGTTACCGCTGCATTAGGAACACTTAAAGGCTTTAAACACGGCAAGATTTTCAATAATCCAACATCAGTAGTTCATATTAAGTCTAAAAAAGGCAATAACTAACATTAATAAGCTCAGTGACACTTTTCGTAATAACCGTTAGTGATCACTGAGCTTTTTGTCTTTCTGCTTATATTGAAATCAAATAAGATTAAGCCGTTACCGCTTTTTTAGTACGTAAACTTCCTATCACATTAATAAATGCACCTAAAATAATCATGCCTCCCCCTGCTAATGTCCACACCGACGGCACTTCGCTAAAGACCAACCATCCTAGAATAATAGAAAATACCACTTGGATATAGGAATAAGCGGTCGCTTTACTGGCCACTTCTGTTTTCATTGCTTTGGTTAAACCCACTTGTCCAAACTGTGTAAAAATACCTACGAAGAATAATAATCCCAGCGCTTCTTTTGATGGCATCACAAAATCATTCCCCAATAAAACCACCGATAACGGCAGTGCTATTAACGGGAAATAAAGAATGATCACTGAACTATCTTCAGTACTGCTTAAACGTTTTACAATAATATAAGACACACCACTGCCAAACGCGCCTAACAATGCAATGCCAATACTAAATAACGGTAATTGTTGGACATGATCGAGTGTTAATCCTGATCCAACCATCAACAACAAGCCAATAATTGAACAGAAAATACAAATGATGGTACTGATATGTATTTTTTCTTTAAGGAAAAGTATCGCTAAAATCGCCGTAAAAACAGGATTAAGATACTGTAAAATAGTGGCTTCAGCTAAAGGTAAGGTTGATACTGCATAATACACACAAATTAATGCTAATGATCCGGTAACACCTCGGGTTAACAATAACTTACGATTATTCCCCCATACACAAATACCTTTGCGCTTCACGTCAGCATAACTAATCAGTAATGATACAATCGCTCGCGCAGCAACAATTTCAAACACTGGAATACCATAGGTATGGACTAATTTGACGCAACTCGACATCAATGCGAAGGCAAGTGCAGACATCAGCATATATCTAACGCCAATCGGGATTTTATTTAAAGAGATATTTGGCATGGTCAGCAGTTCATTAACATAAACAACCATTTTATGAAAAAAAACCTCAACCTCGCAAGCGTTATATCGTCCACTTCGTTTTCATTCAACATATTATAGATGTCTGTTACTACGACTGAAAAATGAACTGAAAATTAACAAAATGAGATTGTCATTGCTGATCTGTTCATTTCAATTAACAAGCATAGAATAAAAATCAATTTTATAAACTTAATTAATGACTATGAAAAAACTACCTTTATTAGCTTGCGCGATTGCTAGTTTACTTGGCACTCAGGCTGCAAATGCATGTACTACTCTCCTTGTTGGTAACCAAGCTTCAACTAACGGTGCCTATTACATGGCACGTAATGAAGATTACAAAGCAGTATGGGCTAAACATTTTGTACTTCACCCTCGTACTGTTAATGAAAAAGGTGAATTCCACTCCAATACTGATCGCTTTACATACCCGCTACCAAAAGTGTCATTGTCTTACACTTCAATGCAAGATTGGGATACGCATGATAAAACCATGGGTGAAGTCGGTTTAAACTCAGCCGGTGTTGGTATTACCTCAACCGAAAGCCTAACCAATCGTCAAGCGGCTCTAACTGCAGATCCTTATAATATTAAAAATGGTATTAATGAAGACTCTATAGAAAACGTGATTTTACCTCGTATTCACAGCGCTAAAGAAGGCGTTGAATTACTAGGTAAAATTATTGAAGAGCGTGGCGCATCACAAGGCTTTGGGGTTGGCTTTATTGATAAAACTGGCATTTGGTATTTAGAAACAGGCAGTGGTCATCAATGGATGGCACGTAAAATTCCTAATGATGCTTATTTCATTTCAGGTAATCAGGCGCGTTTAAAAGAATATTTACCGAATAATAGCGATTACCTCGCTTCACCTACTTTGGTTTCTTTTGCAGAACAACATGGTTTATATGTTGCAAAAGCCAATCAACCGTTTGATTTCCATGCGGCTTACGGCACCACAGGTGGTAAAGAGAATATCACTTACAACTATCCTCGCGTATGGATTGCACAGCATATTCTTAACCCAGAACTTAAAACCCAAGTTGATCGCGACCAACAAAACTACCCTGTATTTTTAACGCCAACACATAAAATCTCACTGCAAAAAGTTGAAGATATTATGCGTAACCATTACCAAGGTACGGCAATGGACCCGTACGCCAACGCTGATCCATTAGGTCATTATCGTCCGATCTCAGTATTCCGTTGTGCTGAATCACATATAATTGAAGTACGCCCTAACCTACCAACGGCCATAGGTGAAACGGAATACATCAACCTAGGTATGACTGCGCTTGGGGTTTATATTCCGTTCTACCAAGGCACCACTGAGATCCCATATGGTTATAATATTGGAACCGATGTTGCGAGCAACGGTTCTATTTTCTGGGATATGCGTAAGCTACAAACATTAGGCATGGCAAATTGGAAACAAAACGCGCCTATTATTCGTGCCGCCTATGATAAATACGAAACTGATACTGCAATTGCTCAGAAAAAAATGGAACAAAAATATTTAGCCATTTATAAGCAACATCCAAAAGAAGCGACGGCTTTAATCAATAAATTTGAGCAAGTAGCAACGGATAATGCACTTAAAGTGACGAACGAAATATTTACCACCCTGACTCAAAAAGCCGATATGGCATCACATTTTGCCGGTGCTTAAGCAATAGCAATAGCAAT